>ERZ780168.762-NODE-762-length-37970-cov-70.824080_pt1 | contig 37970 bp, 32 predicted proteins | sample MGYA00510981_ERZ780168 | MGnify/ENA primary metagenome ERZ780168 (study PRJEB29588, sample SAMEA2158769) | human gut metagenome | biome: human gut; feature: human-associated habitat; material: faeces | place: Denmark | collected 2008/2010 ...
ACTGCTAAATCGGCGACCTGACGGGCGCCTTTATCCTTAAGTAAACAGCATTGGGCTGCACCCCAATGCAGCCGACAAATATCTGATGATCAGCCTCCACTATCGGTTGCTCCGGGGAACAGCCCTACATCATGTAGCCGTCAATGTTAATTTTGCAACACCGTCCCCCACTCTTGCATCTTAAGCCGACTCCGTTGATTCACGGCCATACGATTTCAGGCTCCGGATGCACCATTGCGTCCCGGAGCCTGAAACGGTCAAAGTATGAAAAAATGTCTGTTTTCTATTATTTTAAGTTTTCTGTTATTTTAAGTTGGTGCAGGCTCCGTTGAGGAGTTGGAGGGTTGCCGTCGTGTTGCGGTATTGCGGCTTGGAAATCATACTTTTCAATATCTCGCCGGCGATTATCCTGTCTTCCCGCGTGACGGATGTGGGTATCGATTTGGTATGTTCATAGATTTTGGTTGCGAGGGCCTGTTGCGCGCCCGGTGTGGTCTGCTCCATTGCCTGGACGTAGCCCATGAATTTGCTGAACCATGACGGATTTTCGTTAGTCGTGCCTGAGTACGTTGTCGTGTTGGTGAAAATCTTGAATTGCGACCGTTCGCTCTGCTCCTGGCGATATTTCAGCGTAGTAGCGTATGTGACAATCAGTTTGCCCGTAATTACCCCGTCTTTTGTCTCCCAGTTCATGCCGTAGGCATAGCGGTAGTTGCCATCTTTATTCTCACTGTCGGGTGCGAGGAAACAGGAGTAGATGTATTTACGGCCCGGGGCGTTGACGCGAGTCCCCATTTCACCGTTGCCAATGGCCAGCCTTATCTCACTGTCATTTTTTCCGGCTGTGCCGCTGCTTGTGGAGTAAGCCATGGCTTCATCCGATTTAAAAGCCTTGAGAGCGTTGTCTATAAGTGAAGAGTTGGCGGGCAGTGTAAAATCGTATATGTCATACTGAGATTCTTTCTGCCCCGTTTTGGTGTCCTTTTCCATCGAATGTTTTTCGGTGTACACCACGTCGGAGCTTTTGAGTATTTTGTCAAAGGCTTTGATGATATTGGTCTGCGACGATGACTGCAAAGGTACCGCGATTGCGAGCAGACATAAAATTCCGATAAATCTTGTTTTCATAATCATTGATTTTTAGAGCATTGTTATTTTATTCAGATCGATTCTGTCGGTATATGAATTGTTGTTATTTTCTTCGGTTGAAACGTTGCCGTCGGCCATATTTAAAGCGCAGTCCGCTTCGAGCAAGGCAAGGTATTCGGCTTCGTACACTTCGGCCATTGCCATGGCTATCTCGTTGTCAATGCGGGCCTGCTCTATTCTCAGGTATTCGTCAAAGTCAGGTGTTGCCGTCGGGGTTGATGTGGATTTAGCTTTCTTTGCCGAATGATTCTTGTCGGGCTTTGAAACATCTGCAATATGTGAGGCGTCGTTTTTTAAAGTCGTGACAAGTTTATCGTTTTGGCAGCGGATAGTGTCTGCCGGACATTCCGTAATGCCGCTGTTGATGACGTCGGCAGTCAGTGACGGTACGGATGCGGATGGCGCATCTCCGGTGATTTTGACGATAACTGCCGATATGAGCAGCACGCCCGCTACGACGGCGGCTGTCTGTAAGAGGAGCCGGTAAAGTTTTTTCTTCGGACGCCGTATTTCGAGTCTGCGGCTGAACATATCCCACTCCTGCGCCACGGTGGTCGGTGGCTCCGGCTGCAATGTGTCCTGTAGCTTCGTTGATATTTCGTAGAGTTCCCGAAGCTCCTCATCGCTGCAGATTGCCATGATTTCGTCTGACGTAAGTTCGTCCGGACGGTCAACCATCTTTCCTATCAGTGTATTTTTGATTTCCTCGGTCATTTGATATGGGTTTTGAAATGGGTTCGTAATTTTTTTAGGGCGCTTACAATGCATTTGTTGATTAAGGCTACCGATACGTCGAGACTGTGCGCCGTCTCTTTGTACGACATTCCACGGGAGTATATACTGTCGACGACCTGTCGTTCGCGTGGAGAGAGGAGAGTCTCGACGGCCGATTGTATTTCACGTTCACGTGCCTCGGCATCCGTATCGGAGCCGTCAGCTGCGTCGAGCGAATATCGGCGTACGAATCGTTCGCGTGTGTCGGTGGCAGCGATGCGGTTGAGGCAGACATTGCGCACCGACCTGACGACGAACGCCATCGGATTTTCAACCTCCGTATCCGTTTCCCAAAGTTTGATAAATACTTCCTGTACCGCGTCGCGGGCATCGTCCTCGTCGTGCAGGTGGCTTATGGCAAGCCTCATTGCCGGCGGAAAGCAGCGGAGGTAGATTGTCTCGAACTCTGTGATTGAATATTGCATTTATATCGTCGTTTATTGTGTAGACAGGCAAGCACGCGATTTCATTACCGCAATTTATAATTTTTTTCCGACAGATGAAATATTTGTAAAGTGCAAGGGCTGTCGCAAAACTACCAATTGTAGGGGCGCACGGTCTGTGCGTCCGGGAAATAAGCGTTGATTATCAGTGATTTATTGGACGCACCGACCGTGCGTCCCTACTTCGTTAGTCGGAATTATGTGGTATTGTAATATCCTTTAATGGTATAATCTGCTGAATGTTACGATTATAAGGCGAATGTATTGAATCGAGTCCCCTCCAATCCCCCGCGAATATAAAATCAGTCCCCGGCCTGACGTTGTGATTGTCGGGCCGGGGACTGTGGTAAGGGATGTTCTATTCTATTATCGGGGATGTCAGCCTTCTATGGCTTCGGCGATGCGGTTGAATATTTCGTCGATTGAGCCTGTGGCGTGGATAGAACGGTATTTGCCTTCGTTGATGTAGTAGTCGCGCAGGGGGAGGGTCTGGTTGTGGTATACTTCAAGACGCTTGTTGATGGTGTCGAGATTGTCATCTGAACGGCCGGATTCCTGTCCGCGTTTGAGAAGACGTTCCACAAGTTCCTCTTCCGGAACTTCAAGACCGATTACCGAGTCAATTTTCATGCCGCGTTCGGCAAGGAGCTGCTTGAGGGCGCGTGCCTGCGGGATGGTGCGGGGGAAACCGTCGAGGATAAGTCCCTTGGATATTTCGGGGTCGTTGTCGATGGTATGGGCAAGAATCTCAATCATCAGATCGTCGGGGATGAGTTGTCCGCGCGAGCAGTATGAGTCGGCCACGATGCCGAGTTCGGTTTTGCGCGCTATATGGTCGCGCAGCAGTTCGCCCGTTGATATGTGACGGAGATTGTATTTTGCGATAAGACGTTCGCTCTGAGTACCTTTTCCACTTCCGGGCGCACCAAATATAATGATATTCGACATAATTAAATTGTTTTGATATTACACAAAGTTGACTTTCGGCTCCATCGCTGGCGAGGAAGCCGGTGCTTTACCCGGTATTTTAGTGTTTTAAGGTTAATCTGTTGCCCTATTCAGGGTGATAGCCGTGCCGGACACGGCAGTATCTATGAAATCAATTGTTCTCTTTGAGCACGTAGATGTCGTCGAGGTTGCGTGCAAGCCCGTCGATATCGAGGCCGAAGCCGATGATGAATTTCGGCGGTATGGCAAATCCTACATAGTCGGGCTTGATGTCCACTTTAAGCGCATCGGGCTTGAAGAGCAGTGTAGCCACTTTGATTTCAGCCGGCTCCTTCTCCTTGAGCGTGTCAAGAAGCCGGGTGATGGTGTTGCCTGTGTCGACGATGTCTTCCACGATGATGATTGTACGCCCCTTGATGTCTTCGTTGAGACCGATTACCTCTTTTACTACGCCGGTCGATCCCATTCCTTCATAGCTTTTGAGCCTTATGAACGAAATCTCGGCATCGAAATCAACCGCTCTGAACAGGTCGGCGGCAAAAGGGAAGGCTCCGTTAAGCACACATAGAAACAAGGGATTTTTGCCTTCGCATTCGGCTGAAATCGTCCCCGCTATCTCCTTTATGCGCTTGTCGATTTGTTCCCGTCGGATGTATGGCTCGAATGTGAGCCCGTTGTATGTTACTTGATCCATTGTATTTATGTAAATTAGTGCAAATTTACGTAAAGAATTTTATAAATCATCTACGTTGGGACAAGTTTTTTTGATACCCTAAAAAAAATGTGTAAATTTGTAGTCAACTATGTGTATGAATAGATGAAGATATTTACTAACAGCGAAATTCGTCAGATAGACCAATATACTATTGAACATGAGGATGTTAAACCCATCGAGCTGATAGAGCGCGTGGCGCGTGCGGTGACCGATGAGATAACCGCGCGGTGGCGTCCGTCGAAGCCGGTCGTTATTTTCGCCGGACCGGGCAATAACGGTGCCGATGCATTGGCCGTGGGCGCGCTGCTGTCGGAAAGCGGATACAAGATACATGCCTACCTGTTCAATATCGGCGGCAACAAACTGTCGGCCGAGTGTACCGTATGCCGTGACCGCTTCGTGCAGTGTCCCGGCGTAGGCATCACAGAGGTAATCGACACGTTCATGATGCCCGACCTGCAGCGCAATCTGCTCATTATCGACGGCCTTTTCGGCTCGGGTCTGCGCGACCCGCTCAAAGGGGGCTTCTCATACCTCGTGCAGCGTATCAACGAGGCCAACGCCACGGTAGTATCCATCGACATACCGTCGGGACTCGCCGGCGACTGGAATCCGACGCTCATATCGCGTGATGTAATCCACGCCACTCTTACACTGGCCATACAGCATCCGCGCCTGGCATTTTTCATTGCCGACAACGCCGAACTCGTGGGCGAATGGAAAGTGCTCGACATCGGTCTGAGCCGGGCTGCCGCGGCCGAAATCAAGGCAAAATTCTATCTCGTTGAGGAGGCCGACGTGTACCGTGCCCTCAAGCGCCGCCCGCTTTTCTCCTCGAAAGCCGATTACGGCACCGCACTTATATATGCCGGAAGCTACGGCATGATGGGGGCGGCGGTCATGGCAGCCCGCGGAGCATTGCGCTCCGGCGTGGGAAAAGTCACGGTCGAGGCGCCCAAATGCGGTTATCCGATAATCCAGTCGGCTGCTCCCGAGGCATTGTATTGTGCCAACCAGGGGGAGATGTATATCGACCGCATGCGTCCCGCGCATCAGTACAGCGCCATCGCGGTAGGACCGGGTATCGGTACGAACGAAACCACGCTACGCGCTCTCGAAGAGCTGTTGCTCTCGTCGAAGTCGCCGATAATACTTGATGCCGACGCTCTCAACTGTATAGCAATGAAGCCGACCATGCTCAACTCCCTGCCCATGCTGTCAATCATCACACCGCATGCCGGAGAGTTTGACCGTCTGTTCGGACATCACGCATCGATGGAGGCTCGTCTGCGCAAAGCGTGCGAGGTGGCGCGCCACTATCATATCCTGATTGTGCTCAAGGGACATTATACATCAATCATACGTCCCGACGGGAAGATATATTTCAATTCGTCGGGTACGCCGGCTATGGCGACTCCGGGCAGCGGCGACGTGCTTACCGGTATGCTTGCCGGATTCATGGCACAGGGTTACAATCCCGAGATAGCGACACTGCTGGCGGTATTCCTGCATGGACTCGCCGGCGAAATCGCGGCGGAAGACCACGGTGACTATGGTGTAATCGCTTCCGACATAGCCGACAATATCGGCTGTGCGATAAAGGCGATTATGGAGCCGATACGTTAAAATATACAAGCCCCATCTTTTAACGCTTATGAAAAAAGTCAAGACAACATTTATAGCAGTATTGGCGGCGACAGCAATCGCTTCGGCCCAGCAGGCCCAGCGCATCACCGCTACAAAAGCCAACGAATACGGCATAGCGTACACCCTGCCGGTGACCGCAGTCGACATCACGATTGAAGCGGAATTCACCCGCGAGGAGCCGGGCGAGTTCTATAAGTACGCTCTCAAATACCTCAATGTCGACAATCCGATAACCGAGCCTTCGCTCAGCGCATCGGTAAAAAGCGTGACCATAAGCACTCACGGTGTGCCTGACCCTGACAAACGCTATCTCGTGACGCTTAAAAGCGGGCAGGCCCCTTACATAATGCTTGGCGAGGGCAATGTCCCCCTCTCAATCAATACGGAAAAAGTGTATGAGACCGAGCGCCCGTCACTGCCCGAGGCACGCAGCGCGGAGCCGACTCCGCTCCAGTCGGAAGCTGCGAGGCAGGTCATAACCCAAGAAATGCTGCAGAGTCATTCGTCGGCCAAGCGCGCTGAACTTGCCGCCGAGCAGATATATGCGTTGCGCCAGAGCCGTACCGACCTCATCACGGGGCAGACCGAGCAGATGCCGCCCGACGGCGCGGCCATGAAAATAGTGATGGACAATATCGAGGCGCAGGAGCAGGCGCTCATGGCTATGTTTGTCGGTACCAAAAGCACATATACCGAAGTGCGTACGTTCACCGTCGTGCCCGATGGCAATATCAACCGACAGATAATAGCGCGCATATCGGCCACTGGCGGCATTGTCGATGCCAACGATTTGAGCGGATTCCCAGTATATCTCTCACTTAAAGAGCTGAACCGCGGCGAGATGCCTGTCAATGACAAGGGCGAGACGCTGCCATTCCCCAAGGGTGGCGTGGCATATACTATCCCCGGTCAGGCGCAGGTCACGGTGACTGCATTGGGCAAAGAGCTGGCGCGGAAAGACGTGGAGCTTGCACAGTCGGGTATCGTGTACGGCATGGCGCCATCTAACTTCACTGATAAGAAAGCGCCCGTCTATCTGCTGTTTGATCCCGCTACCGGCGCTGCAGCCGAAGTGGGACCGGCCGTTAAATAATAACCGGCAAAAGTTTTCCGAAGAGTATCATGCGGTATCGTGCCGCATCATTTTAAACCGTCAACATTATGGCTGAGGATAATTTCACCACGCCCGAAGAGGATAAAATGATAGAAGACGCCTTCAATGAGGTGCTTGAAGGTTATCTGAAAAGCAACCACCGGAAGAAGGTGGAAATCATAAAACGCGCATATAATTTTGCAAAAGAGGCGCATAAAGGTATCCGGCGACGGTCCGGCGAGCCTTATATCATGCATCCGATAGCTGTGGCTAAGATAGCGAGTCAGGAAATCGGCCTCGGCTCCACTTCGATATGTGCGGCGCTGCTTCACGACGTGGTGGAGGATACCGATTATACTGTGGAGGATATCGAGCAGCATTTCGGAAAGAAGATTGCGCAACTCGTGGCCGGCCTTACCAAAATATCGGGCGGCATATTCGGCGCGCAGGCCTCGGCGCAAGCTGAAAACTTCCGCAAACTGCTGCTTACCATGTCGGAAGACATACGCGTGGTGCTCATAAAGATGGCCGACCGTCTGCACAACATGCGCACCCTCGGCTCAATGGCGCCCAACAAGCAGTACAAAATTGCCGGCGAGACGCTCTACATATATGCTCCGCTTGCCCACCGCCTCGGCCTGTTCGCCATAAAGACCGAGCTTGAAGACCTCGCTTTCAAATACGAGCATCCCGACGCTTACCGCAGAATTTCCGAACAGATACAGGAGTCGGAGCAGCGTCGCACTACCGAATATGAAGATTTTGCGATGCCGATACGCCGCATCCTTGATGACATGGGGCTTGAATATACGATGAAGGCACGTGTCAAGTCGGTATATTCCATCTGGAACAAGATGGAAACAAAGCATATACCGTTTGAGGAGGTCTATGACCTTTACGCCGTGCGTATTATATTTGACTGCGACGACCCGGCGAAAGAGAAAGCTATATGCTGGCAGATATACGGTGCCATCAACGAACTGTACCGTTTCCATCCCGACCGCACCCGCAACTGGATCGGAAAGCCCAAGGCCAACGGCTATCAGGCTCTTCACATGACAGCAATGGGTCCCGACGGCAACTGGATAGAAGTGCAGATACGTTCGCGCCGGATGGATGAGATAGCTGAAAAAGGATTTGCTGCCCACTGGAAATACAAGATAGGGGAGGGGGACGAGGAAAGCGAATTAAATGCGTGGCTCCGCACCATCAAGGATATTCTCGACAATCCGGAACCTAATGCGATTGACTTTCTCGATACGCTGAAACTGAATCTTTTTGCCTCGGAGATTGTTGTGTTCACTCCGAAGGGTGAGCTTATTACTTTGCCTAACAATGCTACGGTGCTCGACGTGGCTTTTGATCTTCACACCCAGATAGGATGCCACTGCATCGCAGGAAAAGTGAACCACAAGCTGGTGCCATTGAGTCAGAAACTACGCTCGGGCGATCAGGTGGAAGTGCTTACTTCACAGTCGCAGACACCCAAAGAGGAGTGGATGGAATTTCTTGTCACTGCAAAAGCTAAGACACGGCTTCGTTCGGCTTTACGCAAGATGCAGCATCCGGTCATAGCCAAAGGCAAGGAAATTTTTGACAAATTCCTTGAACATCACGAAATTACCGATAACAATGAAGTAGTGACAAAACTGCAAGGCATGTACCGGGTAAACAACCGCGACGAGCTTTATCTGCTGCTTGGCCGTGAGGAAATAGTCCTGTCTGACAGTCTTGTCAAGTCCCTGAAAAAACAGTCGCCGTCAAAGGGGCTGTTCAGCAAGATATTAAGACTTCCGCTCGCCGTGGTCCCTAAATCAAAGGAAAAGGATGAGCGTGAACATGCAGGTGCTTCTGCCGGCAGCATCAATACAAAAGAGACATATCATCTCCGTTATGATGAAAACGGGTCAAACTTCCGTCTTGCCGAATGTTGTTCGCCTATTCCCGGCGACAACGTGCTCGGATTTATTGAGAATAACGGTGAAGTGGTGGTCCATTCGGTTGATTGTCCGCGTGCCATCGCACTGAAGGCAAGTTTCGGCTCGCGTCTGCTGTCGACATGCTGGGATGCCACCAACGGAAAGTTCCTTGCACATATACATGTGGAGGGCATTGACCGTTTCGGCATACTGCAGGAACTCATTCAGACCATTTCCACCCACATGTCAATCAACATACGTTCTCTTCACATTGTGGCGGAAGATGAGGTGTTCAGGTGCGACCTGACGGTACTTGTCGATGACTCGGACGTAGTTTCCGAGCTGTGTTCGCAGGTGAAACGTATTGAAGGCGTGCGTCAGGCTACAAGAATACATTGATATAATATTCCTCTAAATAAGCAAATGCCGTTTTTACGGCCAATATTAAAATACTGTTACTCCCAATGAATCTTCCGTTTCATATCCCGACCGATAAGAAATTTTGGACGACAGCCGCAGTATACGCGATTGCCGGCCTGATAATAATATTTTTTCTTCCTCGCTCGGAGAGGGTAGAACTCTCTTATGAGAAAAACCGTCCGTGGAGCAATCCTCAGCTGCTTGCGCCGTTTGACATACCTTATTATCTCGCTCCCGAGATAAAGCAGGAACGCACCGACAGCATCGACAGGATACTCGTGCCTGTTTATGATATTGATTCATCGGTGCAGAAAAATCTTGTAGCGATGATTAACGGGATGGACAGCGCGTCAGTCCACCAGCGCGACGCTCTGATAAGGGCTGTCGAAGATATATACAAAACCGGAGTTGTCACCTCGGAGGATGCTCGGCGTATCGCCGCCGGAGAGATGCAGCGTATAAGAATATCATCGTCTTCGTCAAATGAGGGTGTTCCTACGGCAAAGATGCGTACCTCGCGTCAGGCTTACGAGCATCTTGAGAAACAGTTCGGCAAGTCTTCGCCGACTTTCTGGCGCATGCTTCAGGAGAAAAATCTCAGCACTTATCTGCTCCCCAACATAAAGGAGAATGCCGAAAAGACCGCCGACCTCCGCAACAGTCTGCTGACTCCGGTGGAAGCCGTGCAGGGTATCATACAGAAGGGTGAGGAGATAATCAACCGCGGCGAGATGGTCACACCGCAGCGTTACCAGATATTGCAGGACTATGAAAAGGAACTTGCCAAGAGGGAAAAAGAGCGCGGTATTTCGGAATTCAATATCATATTCGGGCGCATCCTGTTCGCTTCATCGCTTATGATGATTATATATCTGTTCCTGCGTTTATATCGCAAAGAGATATTTGAAGACATGGCGCGCACGATTTGTCTGTTGGCTATATATGTGGGATTTTATGCGTTTTCGGTATTCATGTCCGATCTGTTTGTTGACGGGCTTTATATCGTTCCGTTCGCCATATTGCCCATTCTGCTCGTCGTGTTTTACGATACTACTGTGGCGATGTTCTTCCTTGTGATGGAGGTCGTGCTGTGCTCTATGATTGCGAAACTGCCTTTCGAATTCTGTTTCATAGAGTTTGCCGCAGGAATGACGGCTATATATTCGATGCGTGAGCTGTCGCGCCGCTCCCAGCTGATGCGGACGGCATGCTACGTGTTTCTGGCTTATGTGGTCACGTATGCGGCCGCCGAGCTTGTGCAGATAGCGTCGCTCAATACATTCTCATGGAAACTTATCGGCTTTTTTGCCATCAACATGGTGCTCACATCATTTGCCTATATACTCATATTTATCGTTGAGAAGGTATTCGGATTCATATCGGTGGTCACGCTTGTGGAGCTGTCGGATATCAACAATCCGATATTGCGTGAACTGTCGGAGGAGTGTCCGGGCACGTTCCAGCATTCGATGGCAGTGGCCAATCTTGTCACTGCGGCTGCCAACAGGGTCAACGCCAATGTTCAGCTCGTGCGTGCCGGAGCATTGTATCATGATATAGGCAAGACAAAGAATCCGGCGTTTTTTACAGAAAATCAACATGGAGTCAATCCGCACAATTCCCTTACTCCGGTACAGAGTGCGCGAGTGATAATCAATCATGTGACCGACGGGCTTCGCATGGCTGAGAAAGCCAAGCTCCCCAGAGTGATACGCGACATGATAGTACAGCACCACGGCAAAACTACCGCCCGGTATTTCTACAATACCTACTGCAATGCCCATCCGGGTGAAGAGGTCGATCCGACACCGTTCACATATCCCGGACCCAATCCGCAGTCAAAGGAGGCCTCTCTTCTGATGATGGCTGACGTAGTGGAGGCTGCTTCACGTTCGCTCCCTGACCATAAGCCGGAGACTATCACGGCGCTGGTCAATAAACTCATCGACTCTCAGGTGGCCGAAGGTCTGCATAAGAATTCACCCCTGTCGTTCCGTGATATAACAACGATAAAAAAAGCATTCACTGACTCGTTGCTCACTATGTACCACGTGCGCATAGCGTATCCTGATAAAAAATAAACGTAGGCGATTTTTTCTCTCCTCCGTGTCACGCCAATTATGAATTATGCATTATGAACTAAGCATAATGCATTATGCATTATGAATTTTATGAAATATTCAAAATACATTTTTATCACACTTGTTGCTGCTTTTGCCGCACATTTTGCTGCAGCCCAACGCCCTATTCGATTGCAGGTGAGACCCGAAGTCGTGCCTGACTCGATTGACCTGAGCTTTTATGGGAAGAAAAATCCCTGGATTGCCACAGGAGAGGTGGTAGGGCTCAATCTTGGAATATGGGCTATTGACCGGTACATACAGAAAGCGGAGTTCGCATATATCAATGCCAATACAATCAAGCGCAATTTCAAACGCGGTTTTGTCTGGGACAATGACCAGATGGGTACTAATATGTTTCTCCATCCCTACCACGGTAACCTGTATTTCAATTCTGCCCGTTCTAACGGCTATAATTTCTGGCAATCAGGCCTGTTTGCTCTCGGCGGTTCCGCCATGTGGGAATTCTTTATGGAGAATGAATATCCGTCGGCCAACGATATTATCGCCACCCCGGTAGGCGGTATGGCATTGGGCGAACTTACTTATCGTGCATCAGACATTGTCCTTAAGGATAATTCGACAGGATGGGAGCGTTTCGGACGCGAGGCGGCTGCGTTTCTGATTACACCAACACGTGGCCTTACGCGTATTATCAATGGCGATGCATGGCGATATAGGCCGACTACAGGCCGTCAGTTCGGTATCCCTAACGTGGCAATAGAATTTTCTACCGGATTGCGTACAATTGAATTGAAGGACGAGATTTTTGATGAAGGTTCCGGAGGCGTGTTTCAGCTCAATCTCGAATATGGCGACAGGTTTGAGGTGGCCTCCACGCCGTTGCCGTATGATTATTTTGTCTTCAACGCCGAACTCAACATGCATAAATCGCAGCCGGTCCTTGGACAGCTGAATATAACAGGCCGACTCATATCAAAGGAACTGCTGGATAAATATACCACCTCTATGAGCATAGGCATGTACCAGCATTTCGATTATTATGACAGCGATACAATCTCGGATGTGTCGGCTAAGGTGCCTTATAAACTTGGTGTCCCCGCCAGCGTTGGTGCCGGTTTGATGTTCCGCGATATACAGCGCGGTATGTTCGCATTTGATGCATATCTGCATGCCAACGGAATCGGACTCGGCGCTATCCTGTCTGACTATTATAATGTGGACCATCGCAATTATAATCTTGCATCAGGATTTTCATTGAAGGGTGGTGCGAATATGGTATTCAAGCGCGAGTTTCTTTCGCTTGCCGCCTCCTATGAGTATTATCGCCTTTTTACATGGGACGGTTACCCCGAGGATATCGACTGGTCGATGGTCAATCCGCATACACTTGATGCTCAGGGTGACAGGTCTGTGGCTTCATTCGGAGTATTTTCCGCCCGCGCCAATATAAAAGTATGGCGTCGACTCTATGCCACACTCCATTTCTCCCATTATCTCCGCTCTACCCATTACCATTACCACCCTTCAGTGCATTCATCCACATACGCATTGCGCCTCATGCTTTCCTATAAACTCTAAAAGAGCGCTCGTATTTAAATCAGATTAAGTTCGCTATTTAAAACGCTATCTACAAGTCGGCCTATTTCGAACGGTTACGACGGGGATAGTGATACCACCGAGCCTTCGGCTCTCCGAGTATGCATTCTGAAAATGTTTTTATTCGTGTCGATTTTTAACAATTCAACCGGGTATTGCATCTGACCCCGTAATAGGCGGGATACGCATTTTTTTTGCCATAAAAATGATAATCTCCGCAAAGATAATTAAATCAATGTGCTACGGACAAATCATTTCCCAAAATATCCAACCTGCCACCTCCATATTTCTGACGGATATGTTTAAATGACAACATTTGTCATATTCCCAGACACTTTTCACAAATAGATTTATTGTTGCTGTGATAAATCCATTTGTAGTCAGTGATTCTTGATGCAAGGAGCCAATACAGAAAGAATAGGAATGAGCCTGCGTATAGAACCCAGCCTTCAAAAAAACCTTCTGTAATAAAGAAAATCAATAAGGCCCCGAATTTGACTGCGGAAACGTCTCCATTTCGTCTCCTCTTGCGTATTACGTGCAAAAGGCAGATATTCCAGCAGGCCAAAACAGCGAAGCCTATTATGCCGGTGTTTGAAAGGACTGAGAGCCATGATGAGCCCGGCTCTTCTTTTCGGTCCGGACATGTATTAATTATTTTCTTATTGTTATACAAGGTGGAATAATAGGTGGCGTTGGTGAAGCCGATACCTATTATTGGGCTATCCTTGAATTCATCAATACGAGACTGCCAGAGCTGTTTGCGTGAGAATATAATAGAATTGTGCTCTTGTGCTATTTCAAATTTTTTCTTGACTCGGAATGTTACGTCTCCGCCTATTAATGTCACTGCTGTTAGTGTAGTTATAATTGTAGCCAATAACCACCAGCGTGTACCTTTCCATTTATGATAAAGTGTTATGAATAGGTATATTTCGGCTATAATGAAACTGATGATAGCACTTCTTGATCCACCCCATACCATAAGTATAATAGCGGCAATCAAAGAAATAAAATCAAAAATTATGACAATTTTCTTTTTACTTTTATCGCAGTTTAGGAAGCGCCATGTTATGACGATACTTATAAATGCGGATAAAGTGCTTAGCATAATTGGATGCTTTATCAATACGAGAAGGGAACCTTCCCCATTAAAAAGCAACATTTTCAGATAAATCAGAAGCGACAATAACACGACAATTTGACTCATAATTATTGCGTACTGCCACAAATATTTCCTAAATTGACGCAAATGTGCGCTATCTACAAGCGGAGATAGCATACATAACATGCCGCAGAAAAGGAAAAAGCGCAATGATGACATGTAATTTGTGACGGGATGATTTAAAAGCAAAGAAACGGCACCAATGACGCAAAATAACATCAACATGTAATTTACCGTAAATCTTCGTGATTGAATAAGTAAAATTACAGGTATAATGCAAAAGAAAGAAAAAGTGATGGCAGGGGATATGTTTATCCATATATTTCCGCAAAGCCGCTCTATTTGAATGAGAGCAACAACAAGCGCAACAACAGTGAGTGTTTTTGTCAGTATTTCCTGCCGGCGTATCAGACATTTTCGATACTCTGAAAAATTCATGGTCTTAGAAAATTTTAATTCTCCCGAGCTCCTTATCACCTATCTGAATATTAGTTAAAAAAATATGTCGATAGGTGATAAAAAGTCAGAATTGGAGACTTAGAGAGAGGTATTTGTTTTTTATATAAGAGAGATTAGATGTAGATCTGAAAAGGATAATTTATTGCTTGTGGTCATGTTCCTGGCCGTAGCCATAACCATAACCGTAATAACCATAGCCATAACCAAAACGGTTGGCTCGATTCATGCGTGAAGCTGTGGGATCAAGGGTTCCATTAAGGATAATCGCCATATTCTTATATCGGTCTTCATTGTAAAAGCGCTGCACCTCAGTGAGCATGTTGCGTTCAAGAAGACCTGCACGTATCACGAAAAGTGTTACATCAACCAATTTATTTATAATTTTAGCGTCGGCAACAACTTCTGCAGGCGGACAGTCTATGATTACAAAATCGTATTCTTTACGAAGTTGGTCTATCATTGATTTGAGCCTGTCAGAATATAGAAGTTCGGCAGGGTTTGGTGGAATAGGACCGGAAGGATATGCGTCGACATTTTCATTGTCATTTACACCTTTTACAACAATATCTTCAAGTGGAGAATTGCCGACGAGGTAATTTGATATTCCATATCCCTTAGCACCTATGGCTGCCGATAGAGAACCTTTGCGAAGGTCGAGGTCAACCAATGCAATACGTTTTCCTTTAAGTGCCAGTACCGTAGCGAGATTGAGTGAAATAAACGTTTTTCCGGAACCCGGATTAGCGCTTGTCAGCATTATCACTCGTGTGTCTTCGTTGACGCCTGGAGTCATGAATTCCAAGTTGGTACGTATCACTCTGAATGCCTCATTGATGATATTGTTGCACCCTTTTTTCACTACAATATCTGACGAACGGTCAGTCGGTTTCTTTTTACTGAGGAGTTTCTTGCTATTGTTATTTGGCTTACCGTTTTGTGGTATTTCTCCTACAAACGGTATTGTCAGCTTTTCTATGTCGCGGCGTCCGCGAACTTTGGAATTAAGCATTTCAAGCAGGAAAATCAGACCGCCTGGCACTAAGATACCTATCGCGATTGCCATTGTCATGATTTTTTGCGTAAACGGTCCGACGAGACCTGATACGGTCGGAGACATTACAACTTTAGTATTGTAGGCTGTGAATGCCTGCGAGAGCTCATTTTCCTCACGCTTCTGCAGCAGATATAGATACAACGATTCTTTTACTTTCTGCTGGCGTTCCTTGTCAAGAAGATGCTTTGCCTGGGTAGGATTGCTTTGCAGTCGTGAAGACGCTGATGACAGTTTCGAACGAGTTGCATTAATTTCGGCGTTGAGTGATGCAATGTATCCGTCGACTGCAGATAATATATTCTGGCGAGCAAGACTTAACTGGTAATCTTTATCCTGCACCAAAGGGTTGTCTTCCGATGAATTCTGCACCATCAGATTTCGTTGTACCAATTCTTCATTGTATGCCAAGATTTGGCTTTCCACATTTCCATTCCCAAGGGCTGATGATGAGGGCAGCGGTTGGAAATTTTTGGCAGCATTGCTCAAATGGTCGCGTATAGTACGTGCAAGACTTATTCTTACTGATAAATCTCCTAATTCATCGTGTGCCGTAAGTGTCCGTTGGAAAAATGCTTCGGAGGCGGCTCCTGAACTTGGCAGCTGGTGCTCCGACTGATAATCTGAAATCTGGGAGTCTACATTTCCAAGCTCGGACTCTATGACACCGAGACGTTCATCTATAAAGTTGGATGTCGCAACGGAAATCTGATTACGGTCTTTAATCCAGTTTTCGTTATATGAGTCTATAACTGCCTGTAATTCGTCAATGGCACGTTCGGTATTCGTATCATTGAGCGAAATATGGATTACTGAAGAATAATTATCCCTGACTTCAGTTTTAAGGCTGCCTAAACGACCTGCGCCAGCAGCATAACCGATTCGGTCTACTAATATGTCGATAGAAGAAGGTGCGGTTGTTGCGTTGAACTTTTCGTTTGGTACGATTATAAGTCTGCCAAGTGGAGACTCAATAGTGTCTGAAGCAATGTCTTTAATTGAGATTTCGATATTGGCACTATTGTCGGCTTTCTCAATATCTTCACCTGCAGCAGCGAATGGTCCGAGTATTAAAGTCCCATCACTATTGTAATGCATTTTAATTTGCGCTTGCCCGTTGTCGCCAAGGTCAAGAAATTTTATTGATGCAGGAAGTGTCGTTCCATACAAAATTCTGGAGCTCAGGTTGTCTTTTACTATATAGTTGACGTCAAGTCCGAGGCGTTTGGACACCTCAGCCATGATAATCGGCGACTTCAATGCCACCATCTCGTTATTGATGTTGACATTGGTGTTAAGCAAGCTCATATCAGAGAATGCCTGTGACACATCCGGAGATGCTCCTGCACCGTCTTTTACAAGTATTGCTGCCGTTGCGGAATATACTTTGGGAGTCTTTGCCAGATAATAAAATGCATATCCGCAAGTAATAGCGAGCGCAATTACGAACCAATACCACCGGGATACGCAAAGCCATAAAAATTCTTTTATGCTTATCGATTGTCCTTCCTTAGGCAACTGTTCTTCATTATTTTCCATAGCACACTTATAGCGTGAATAATTAATATTATATAATTGTACCGGAATTTAATTTGTTAAATTCCGGTATTGTTTCCAATCTTATTTTACAAATAACAATGCCACAGTCATAGCAAATGAAGCCAGTGAAATCCAAAATGCCGGTGTGAATGTGGAATTGCCGAGCGGGGTCGTATTGCGTTTCTGCAAATTGTTAGGCTCTACATATATTACATCATTCTGCTGTATGTAATATACTGGAGATGAATACACGCTGTTGGGATCGGTAAGGTCTACGGTATAAGCTTTCTGCTTCCCGTCAACCATTCGGTAGACCTTGACATTTTGGCGCTGACCGTTTATCTGCAAATCTCCTGCAAGTGCGATGGCTTCTACAAGGTTGAGCTTGTCTCGGTCAAAAATTATACGGCCAGGGCTACCGAGCGCTCCTAAAGCGGTAAATGAGTGGTCAACAAATTCTACAGTTATGGTCGGGTCTTTTAATAGTTTTCGATTAACAAGTTCATCTTTGATTTTTTGGGCTATTTCCTGACGGGTAAGACCTCCGATATGTATTGTGCCGAGTTCCGGAAATTCAATGTCGCCGTAGCTGTTTACTGTGTATGCTGAAATCTGATTGTTGCCGGAGCGTGAAGAGGTTGAACCTTTGCCTGTCACTGCGCCTTGTTGTCTTGCCTGAATAGGGAGATTGAATATCTCGGCAAGCTGCCCGTCGCGCGAGTGTACGGATATTGTCAGTCGGTCATCAGGTTGTGCGGTAATATAATTAGGCACTACTACATCTACTGACTGTCCGTTTTCCTGACCCTGGAAATAAGTTATATCCTTTGGAGTACGGCAGGATGTTACGCTTGCAATTATGCCGGCCGCTATTAACAAACTTTTTAAATATGACATACCAATTGTTTTAATTATTTACAATCAGATAAAATTTAATTATGACAACCCATCAATAAATTAACCCGAAATAAACTTGTGATAATTGTCATAAAAACAATGAATGAGTTCTTCTTTCTTGAAAATTACTTAGTCTATGCATTTCCTGTATTGCGCGTCTCAAGTCTATCGTATGTCTATTAGGTAGCCTTCTTACATTCAAATACGGCAAAATACACGCATATTCCTTAAATCAAGACCCAAAGTCTTATCTGTTAGATATATATGGTGAAATTTGGCGCAAATACAATCTTCACGCAAAACAGTTTCGCGACAAAAATACAAAATTTCGGCCAAATGACCAACAACAATTATTGTTTTTGTTAAAAAAAAATAATCGGAACAAACGTTTTTGAAAAGAATGCTTGTCAAGTTCTTGTCGTATAGCGGTTAAAAAGGATGCGGTTGTTAGAAGGGGTTATTAATCGTGTGTTTTGATTTAGGCCAAATTAAGACTGTGAGAATTTTTTGAGGTAGCTTCGATAGTTCGGAAGGTGTATGGCGAGCCATGTGCCTGATGAAACTTGGCGTAGTTTGCAAGACGGTGTTAAAATTTGCGCGCTATTGTTGATACAGTTCAATTTCAAGCCGACTTTTGACCGGTGCGGTTAGATGTAACTTATGGTTGAACAGCCGTCGCATACATTCAATGTAACTGTTGCGCCATGTAGCAATGGCATATTTCCTGTGATATGGCCTATTGGAGCGTTAAAAGCCACAGGTATCCGGACTCCTTCAAGCAGTGGTACTATCATGTCATATATGTCGCTGAAATTTTTGTCGGCAGTATAGAGCGTGAACTGTCCTATGATGAGTCCTTTAAGCAGATTAAGACGTCCTGAGAGACGTAGCTGGTAAAGTATGCGCTCGATTTTATATATCGGTTCGGCAACGTCTTCAATGAAAAGAATAATATCTTTAAAAACATCGTATGGCGTATCTATCAGCGCTTGTAAAACCGCAAGATTTCCCCCCGAAAGTTTTCCGGAGGCCACGCCATTCTTGTTATATTCATGGGAGTTGAATTTCAAAGCCGGCCGTTTTCCCGCTATCATGTCCAATAGCATGGCATTGAATGGGGCCGCGTGCGGTTCAAGAGCAAGTGCTTTAGCCATAGACCCGTGTATGCTGACTATTCCGCGGCTTGCCATCAGCGCATGCAGTGCGGATACATCGCTGAATCCGATAATCCACTTGGGATCGGCGTTCAGATCGAGTGCGGCGAGTTTGTCAAGTAGGTGGACACACCCGTATCCTCCGCGGCTGCACAGTATGGCACGCACCTCCGAGTCAAGCAACGCGGCGGTAATATCCTCCAGCCTGTCGTTGATGTTGCCCGAATATGACCCTGAGTGCCCAAGCGCATGCGGCATTATCCTCACTCTGTATCCGAGCAGCGACAGAGTGGCGGCCGCACGTTCCACAAGGGAGGGGTCAATAATACTTGCAGGCGATACGATTGCTATCGTGTCCCCTTTGCGCAAAGGAGCGGGAAATATCGGCATCTATAGTTTATTTAAATCAAATCAAATTTGTCCTACCGGAGTTACGGATATGTAATAGGGAGGCTCTCAACTGACTTGCACGCATATGCCGGCCTCCCGGAATCGGTCGGCAATCTTTTCAAGCTCATCGCGTTCCACTTTTACAAGATGTTCGGCCGGTGTTTTGCGGTCTATCGAATAGAGCATCACCTCCTTCGGTGCGATTTCTTTACAAGCCTCTATTAGCGCTTCGATTTCGCGGTCAGTCGTATTGTCAATTCTGACCCCGTCATATTCGCCGCGCAATATCATCGTCTGCACGATGCATTGTCCGTCAAATTGTTTCATACCCTCCACTACATCCGCTACAGTGTAGCTTTTTCCGACCGGACGGTCAATTATGCACACTGTTTCGTCGATTGCGGAGTCGAGTTTGAGTATGTTGTTGTCGACCTTGCGCAGTCCCTCCACCACTTCTGGCGTATGCAGTCTTGTCGCGTTTGACAGCACGCTCACTTTCGCTTCCGGATAATATTTGTCGCGCAATCTTATCACGTCATCGACTACGCCGTTGAAATCGGGGTGTAGCGTCGGCTCACCGTTCCCTGAAAACGTGATGACGTCAAGCGGCATATTGCCGGCATGCATATCCTTTAGCTTCTCTTCGAGGAGACGGGCTACCTCATCGCGAGGCGGTATCCCTTTTGTCCCCGGTCCCTGGGCGTTGAATCCTGCCTCACAATATAGGCAGTCGAATGAACATACCTTGCCGTCGGCCGGCATCAGGTTTACTCCCAGCGAAGTGCCGAGGCGGCGGCTGTGTATCGGGCCGAATATTGTTGATGTGAAAAGTACGGTCTGCATGAGTTTAATGTATCGCGTGTCATGCAGTAGGGACGCGACAGATAGCTTCCGAGCCTTCGCCGAGGTGTGACGGTCCGGCAACGGATACATCGTATCGCGTCCCTGCTGCGTGTAAATATGCTCTTTACACTGTAAGTATCTCTTTCTCTTTGGCAGCGAAAAGCTCGTCGATTTTCTTCAGGTATTTGTCGTGGAGCTTCTGAGCCTGACCCTCGGCGTCCTTCTCGACATCCTCGGGCATACCCTGTTTTATTGCTTTCTTAAGCCCTTCGATAGCGTCGCGGCGAGCGTTGCGCACCGACACTTTTGCCTGCTCGGCCTCGGCTTTCGACTGTTTTACAAGCTGTTTGCGTCGTTCCTCGGTCAGCGGCGGGATTGATAAGCGGATTACTTCGCCGTTATTTTCGGGCGTGATGCCGAGCTCGGAGTTGATGATGGCCTTTTCAATCTCTTTGAACATCGATTTCTCCCATGGGGTGATAGTGATGGTGCGTGCGTCGGGCACCGCCACATTTGCTACGTTTGAGATAGGAGCGGCGCTTCCGTAATAGTCTACGCGTATGCCGTCGAGTATCTTCGGATTGGCTTTTCCGGCACGGATATGTGCGAGCGATTCGTCAAGATATGCTACCGACATTTCCATCTTCTCTTCTGCCGGGTCGAGGTATGTGTTGGGGTTTGTCATAATGAGGTTATATTCTGAGTGTTAAAAAATCGGATTGATTACTGTGTCAGAACAGTATGCTTTAGTATACGAGAGTACCTACCGGTTCTCCGTCAAGCACTTTTTTGAGATTGCCCGGAGTGTCCATGTCAAAAACGATGATGGGGAGATGGTTCTCCTTGCAAAGTGCTGTTGCCGTGAGGTCCATCACTTTCAGTCCGCGGGTGTATACCTCGTCATATGTGATTTCGGAGAAACGTGTTGCCGTCGGGTCTTTTTCGGGGTCGGCGGTGTAGATGCCGTCCACGCGCGTGCCTTTGAGCATCACGTCAGCCTCCACCTCGATGCCACGCAGGGCCGAACCGGTGTCGGTCGTGAAGAACGGATTGCCTGTGCCTCCCGCTATGATTGCCACTTCGCCGGCGTTCATTGCCTCGATGGCGCGCCATTTGCTGTAATGCTCCCCGATCGGGAACATGTTGATGGCAGTGAATACTTTGGCCGGTTGTCCGATAGCCTGAAGCGCCGATGACAGCGCAAGTGAGTTGATTACCGTGGCAAGCATGCCCATCTGGTCACCTTTCACGCGGTCAAAGCCCTTTGATGCGCCCTGCAGGCCGCGGAATATATTGCCGCCGCCGATCACGATGGCTACCTGTACTCCCCCCGACACTACAGCCGCTATCTGGGCTGCGTATTGGTTCAGTCGGTTGGTGTCGATGCCCGAGCCTGTGCCCCCGGCAAGCGATTCACCGCTCAGCTTGAGCAGTATTCGGTTGTATTTCTTTCTCATATATGGATACTGTATTTTTTCCCTGAATGATTGGGGTGGTTATCTCCCGGTGCGCCGCTACGGCGGTTCGGATAAATTCCGATGCGCGCCGGCGGTCGCTTCCTGTTCACAAAAATAGATAATATTGTAATATCTTACAAATCTAATGGCCCATAAATTTTGTTTGACGACGGCTTTTTCGTTATCTTTGCTGATATGAAGATAGGATACGACGCCAAGCGTGCTGTCAACAACAACACCGGACTTGGCAATTACAGCCGCCTCGTCATCGACACCATAGCATCTTCAGGCGATGACTCTTTGCTGCTTTATGCTCCACGGCTCCGCAACAATCCGCGATTGATGCCGTTGCTCGAGCGTGAGAATGTCACATTGTGTCTGCCCGATACGCCTTCCGGACGACGTTGCCCCTCATTATGGCGGTCGCGCGGCATCACCGGACAATTACTTCGCGACGAAATCGATCTTTATCACGGACTCAGCAACGAGCTTCCGCTCAATATCATCTCCTCGGGTATTCCCTCGGTCGTGACCATACACGACGTGATTTTCCGCCGTTTCCCCCGATGCTACCGCCTGATTGACCGTAAGATCTACGATTATAAGTTCCGTAAGGCCGCACAGCATGCCACCCGTGTCATCGCTATTTCCGAATGCACCCGTCGCGACATTATCGAATTTTATAATATCGACCCTGCGAAAATAGATATAGTCTATCAGGGCTGCGACCCTCAGTTCTCAAAACCTGTCGACCCTCTCCGTGCCGATGGCGTGATGCATAAATACGGTATTAACCGGCCGTACATCGTAGGAGTAGGCACGGTTGAGGAGCGTAAGAACCAGTTGCTTACGGTCAAGGCCTTGCGCGGTCTGCCTGATGACATAATAGCCGTTATCGTCGGCCGTCGCACCGTTTACGCCAAGGAAATTGACAGCTATATCGACCGCCATCATTTGCGCGACAGGGTTATCTTTATAGAGAATGCCGACTTTGCCGATTTTCCGGCGCTATATGCACGCGCGCTGTTCTCCTCCTATCCGTCGCGCTATGAAGGTTTCGGTATACCTGTAATAGAATCGTTGAGCGCGGGTACTCCGGTCATCATTGCCTCCGGTTCGTGTCTTGAAGAGGCGGCCGGCAGTGAAGCTCCGGTGGTAAGTCCCGACGATGTCGATGCCTATATAGCCGCTGCCCGGCATATTATTGACGACAGCGTTTACCGCCATAATCTTGTGGAAGCGGGCCGCAGGCACATCGCGCGTTTCTCGCAACAGAATTTTGCCGAAGGTCTTCGTGCCGGCTATCGGAAAGCGCTCGACAGTAAATAAATATAATAAAAATATATATGAAAAGGTTACTCGTAATAGGCGCCGGTGGATTTATCGGCGGTTTCATTGCCCGTCAGGGGCTCGAACGCGGATATGACGTGACTGTCGCGGTCAGGGCATCGACCTCGCGCCGCTATCTCGACGACCCGCGTCTGCATTTCCTTGTGCTTGACTATGGCGATACGCAGGCCGTTGCCGCCGCCATGCGTGACGCTCTTCCCGACGGCGAACGCTGGGATTATGTAATTCACAATCTCGGGGCCACGAAATGTGCCAATTTCCGCGATTTCGATAAAATCAACTATCGCTACCTCGTAAATATCGTCGAAGCGCTCAAATCGTCAGGCAAGGAGCCTGAACGTTTTCTGTTCATGAGTTCGCTCAGCGCTATGGGGCCTGTCGACGAAAAGACCTATCGTCCGATTACCAATGATGACGTGCCCCATCCCAATACCCGTTACGGCCTTTCCAAAATGAAAGCTGAGGAATATCTCCGTTACCGTTCCGGACTCCATTATATCATTTTCCGAGCTACCGGAGTCTACGGCCCCCGGGAGAAAGACTATCTTATGATGATAAAAAGCATCGACGGCCATCTCGACGTAGGCATGGGCTACCGCAAGCAGATGCTCACATTCATCTATGTCGACGACCTTGTAGGCGCGATGTTCGACGCTCTTGCCGCCGGTGTCAGCGACAAGACCTACATCATATCCGAACCGCAGGCTTACACGCAGAAAGAATTCCGAAGCATGGTGTCGGAGGCACTTGGCGGACGCTGGGTTATGCCGCTCAAACTGCCCATGTGGGTGGTGCTTGCGGTATCAACCGTAGCTGAAAAATTTGCGGCATTGCGCGGAAAAGCTTCAACGCTCAATCGTGACAAATATAAAATCATGAAGCAGCGCAACTGGAACTGCGACGTCAGCGAGGCTCAGGCCGATTTTGGCTTTCACGCCGACTACCCCCTGCGCCGCGGAGTCCGCGCGACCGTCGACGCCTACCTCGCCGAAAAGAAAAAATCCAAATAATCCCCGCTCCCGCCTCAAAGCAAAATTTTCATAGCGGATGTTGTAAATCTATGAAATTTAGTCAAACAGCGTAGGAGGGTGTTGCAAAACTTCCAATTGTAGGGACGCACGGTCTGTGCGTCCCGGGAAGCAGATGCTGATTATCAGAGAATTACCTGATGCATAAGCCGTGCGTCCCTACGTTTGAGAGTTCTGCAACCTCATCACAATGGTTGTTTACTTAGGGCAGGTTGGAATGGAATGGGGCGGGGGCGTCTCGCCCCCGAGGTAATTAACAATATCCCCGTAGTGGAGTATATAAGAATAACACCATGAGGGCGCGGCGCCCTCGCCCATGTATAATTTACCTTAAAATTCTGTTGAGATATGAAACACCCTTCGAGAGTCCCCGTTTGGATGACATTGATAATAATCATTGCGGCACTTCCCGTGCTCGCTTTCCCTTTTATGCTCTCCATGTCACACGGTATTGCCGGTGGCGACCGGTATTTTCTGTGGCTTTATCCTGCATACGTCATCGCGGCATCGCTGCTCGCATGGCAGTGTTACGGCCGACGCTCCGTCATGACGTGGATTATCATAGCGCTGATGTTGCTTACGCATGTGTCTATGTGGGTATTGATTGGTGTCATTTAGCTTTTTATTTAGTTAAATATTACTGTCAGATTGGAGTTAATTGGCTGCTTTTTACAAAATTTAACACGATATAACTCTATTTTATCAATTTTTTTGTAAATAAAATATCTGCTATTTAAAAATAAATTTTTACATTTGTGAACCGTTGCTCCCGTGCATTACGCACGATTAAAGCAATTTAGTGCATATAATACTTTTATCTCACATGATGGCTAATACTCGTCCTTGACATTTCAGTTATTTTTATTTTATTTTCAACTATTTGAAGTAATGTCTGGAATTAATGTGTTGGTTTCATAATCATGGAGCTGAATAGGGTAGTGCAGATATAAAGACGTAATAGCAAACGTTACGGATAGTTTGTCAGAGCAATGGCTATGGGATAATAAATGGGTTGTCTCATGTTTATTATAAGGAAAAAGCGGTTGGTTTTTCAGCCTGTCGACTATAATCGTGTACTAATCGGCCTTGTCGGTGCGGTAAGTTAGCGATAAGGCCGATTGATTGACAGGCGGTTTAATCGACCATTAGATAGGGTAATAAAGTGTGATAGGCGGCACGGTGGCCGCTGCTGACAGTACCCACCGTGTCAATTGTGCGAAGGCAACCGCATTATGCGATTGCCTTCGTCTTTGTTTTTGTTTTTGTTTTGTAGATGGAATATTTTCTGGGGTGCAATTTGAAAAATATTCTTCACAATTTTGTGAAGAACTGAAAACTTTTCATATCTTTGTCCTGTAATATAAATATATGATAGTAGAATTCGGCGAAAAATATCTGAGAGACCTCTATGATAAAGGTGAATGTGGTGATAAGAGGCATCGCTACAGGATTGATATAATCAAGCGCTATAAACGTGGCGTTGATTATCTTAAATGGGCTTCTTGCAAAGAAGACTTATATCGAATTAATTCTTTAAATTTTGAGGCTTTGAAAGGTGATAAATCCGACTGATTCTCTATCAGAGTTAACAATCAGTATCGGATAGAATTTACCATGCGCGGAACTATTGAAGAACCGATTTTGACCATTTGTAATATTGTTGAACTTTCAAACCACTACGATTGATATGATTACACTTCCGGGGATTGCCACCGATATGATAGCAAATAATTTGACTCCGTTTGAGCCTACTCATCCGGGGGAACTTATCCACGATGAACTTGAAGCAAGTAATCTTACGCAGGCAAAGCTTGCTGAATGTATTGGAGTAAGTCCATCCCTCATTAATGAAATTATTAAAGGGAAGAGAGGCGTTAATACGGAAATGGCGCTTCTTATTGAAGCTGCATTGGGTATCCCGGCTGATTTGCTCCTCAATCTTCAGCGCGATTATAATATGCAGGTAGTTAAGTCTGACGCTTCATTTATGACACGCCTTTCATCAATTCGTAATATCGCTGCGATATTATAAGATATTGAAATCAATAGAGCAGGGGTGTAGCACTTTTGCTACACCCCTGCTCTATTGATTTCAATTCAGATATTTTTCGTATTCTTCCGGTGAATTTATTATCTCCAATGCTTCGCGGTAGATGGGATTGAGCAGTGGATTCACTATTCTGAAATAAGTCGATGTATCAAACAGGTCGCGTCCTATTATACCTTTTATAATGGCGGAGATAAGAGTACGGCTGCGGGTAAGCTCTTCGTCATTGACGGGAACTCCGTCCTTTTCCCCCTGCGCTACAAATTCGCTCATCATCTTGTCGTCGACATCGAAATTCCTGATGAATTTATCCTGCGTATCATACTTTTTTTGCAGCTCTTTCCGATGGTCGTTGGTGTACCCGAGGCAGAAAGTATTGAACACTCCCTTTGCCATCAGGTCACGGTAGTAGGGCGTATAGAGCGCGGTATCGAGGGCTACGAACTTGTCGGGCATTATGCCGCCCCCTCCGTATACCGTGCGGTGTCGGTGCAGTGTCGTGTATTTCAGCGAGTCGGGAAACGATATGCTGTCGGCACTGTAGAATTCGCCGTTGTCATAACGGGCCTTGATGTCGGCCGCATAGTCCTCGGCTTTTCCACGCTCGTAAGGTTTCTGTATGACTCGGCCCGATGGTGTATGATAGCGTGCGACTGTCAGGCGTATCATTGATCCGTCGGGAAACGGGAACGGCCTTTGCACAAGCCCTTTGCCGAAAGTGCGACGTCCCACTACTACGGCGCGGTCATGGTCCTGAAGCGCACCCGAGAGTATCTCGGATGCCGATGCGCTGTATTGGTTGACGGTCACGGCCACAGGCAGGGCGGCGTAGCGTCCTTTTTGCCGCGATACGTAAGGTGTTGTGCCCAACTTGGGCGACTCCGTATAGGTGATGAGGTCATTCTTGTCGAGAAACAGTTCTGCTATCTCGGCTGCGGCTCCAAGTATCCCCCCTCCATTATCCTCCAGGTCGAAGATGAGGCGTTTCATTCCTTGCTTTTCCAGTCCCTTGAGAGCTTCGAGCACTTCGTCGTATGATGTTTCGGCGAAACGTGACAGGCGTATGTAGCCGGTGCCGGGCGACGCCATGTAGGCGGCATCTACCGAGTTGACCGGAATATCGTCGCGGGTGATGCGGAACACTATCGGCTCCTCCACATTGCGGCGCGCTACCTTCACGTCTACACGCGTGCCTTTCGGACCCCGCAGAGCTTTCATTATCTCGTTGCGCGGGCGCTTCACTCCCGAAATCATCGTCGTGTCGGCGCTCAGTATCTTGTCGCCGGGGAGTATGCCTACCTTCTCCGACGGTCCCCCCGAAGTGGTCTGTATCACTATGAGCGTGTCGTTGAGCATATTGAACTGGATGCCTATCCCCGAGAAATTTCCCTCGAGCGGCGTCACCAGCTCCTTGGTCTCTTCCGGATTGGAATATAGCGAATGCGGGTCGAGCGTCTTGAGCATAGCTACGATGGCTTCTTCGGCAAGTTTGTCATTGTCGATGCTGTCTAAGTAGAACGACTCGATAATACGGCTTGTGTAGCCTATTTTGTCAAAGCCCTTGATTGGCTCGTTTTTTGCCGCGGCGTCTATGAGGCATAGTAAGGCTGCGGGCAACAGAAGAAGGTATTTTGCTAATTTCATATCAGTCTTTTCAGTTGAATACCACCGTTTTGTTCCCGTACGGCAGTATCTTGTGTTGGAGATGCTTCTCGACAGCGCGCGCCAATACGATTTTTTCGAGGTCGCGGCCTTTCTTCACCAGGTCCTCTACGGTGTCTTTGTGGGTGATGCGCACGATGTCCTGCTCTATGATGGGGCCTGCGTCAAGGTCGGCTGTCACGTAGTGGCTTGTCGCTCCTATGAGCTTTACGCCGCGCTGGTGGGCGGCGTGGTAGGGCTTCGAACCGATGAATGCGGGCAGAAACGAGTGATGTATGTTGATTACCCTGTTGGGATAACGGCGCGTGAAGTCGTCCGACAGTACCTGCATGTAGCGGGCAAGAACCACAAAATCAATATTGTAGTGCTCGAGTAGCGCGAACTGCTGCGCTTCGGCCTGTGGCTTGTTCTCGCGTGTCACGGGGATTACCTCAAACGGTATGCCGAACTGGTCGGCAACATATTTCAGATCGGGATGGTTGCTGACTATCACCGGTATCTCCACATTCCACTCTTTCCATTCTCCGGCCCTGTAGCGGGCAAGCAGGTCATAGATACAGTGCGACATTTTTGACACGAAGATTGCCATACGTTGCGGAGTGCCCGTGAAAAACAGGTTGTAGCTTACCTCAAACCTTTGTGCGTATAGAGTGTCGAAATAATCGCGTATTTTGTCGGCGGGAATCGCGAAACCTTCGAGATCCCACTGTACGCGCATGTAGAATACCGAGTTTACACGGTCGACATACTGGTCGAGATAGAGGATATTTCCGCCGTTGGCATTGATGAATTCAGTGAGTATGGCGATGATACCGGGCCGATCGGGGCAGTGCATCAGCAGCACCGCCGTCTTTTCTCCGGCCTGTGCAGCCTTTTCTGGTGTGTCTGTCTTTTCCATTTGTTTTATATATTGTACCTGGTTGGAAGTTGTCTTATTATTCGTTGAACGCCGTTTCAGCGGTAGTTGTTTATTCGCCCGAATCTCCTGTATCCGGCATGAACTCGCTGACATCGTGTCCGTAGTGTTGCAGCTCACGCACTGTCGACGATGACACTGCCGACAGTTCGGGCAGCGTGAACAGCAGCACGGTCTCTATCCCCGATATGCGGCGGTTGATGTCGGCAAGCGACCGTTCATACTCCATGTCGATGGTGTTGCGTATGCCCCGGAGCAGGAATTTGCATCCGTGCCGGCGTGCCGCGTCTACGGTAAGTCCCGTGTAATATGTCACTTCGACACGCTGATTTCCGGCATACAGCGCTCTTATCGGCTCGAGTCGTGCGATTATTTCCTCCTCGGGCACCTGCTTCGTGGAACTGATGCCAGTGGCTATGACTACCGTATCAAACAGTTCGAGTCCGCGGTCCACAAGCGACTGATGCCCGATGGTAAACGGGTTGAACGATCCGGGGAACATCGCTCTGCGCCCTGCGGCCGTCGCTCTTTCCGCTATGTCATTGCTGTCCATATACATCAAAACACGTTTATAAGGTAAATTTTACGATATGGCCTCGTCATCCTCGATTACAAGGTTGTCGATGATAAATGTCTGGCGTTCCGACGTATTCTTGCCCATATAGAATTCCAGCAATTCGGCCACTCCGTCCTCTTTGCGCAGTGTCACGCGGTCAAGGCGCATGTCGGGGCCGATAAAATCGCGGAATTCCTCCGGCGAAATTTCACCGAGACCTTTGAATCGGGTGATTTCCGCCTTGTTGCCGAGCTTGTTGATGGCTTCTATCCGTTCGTCGTCGGTGTAGCAGTAATATGTCTCATCTTTTTTATCCCCTTTACCTTTGCCCTTGGCGCGGCGCACGGTATCGCGGTTGCGCACGCGGAACAACGGCGTCTGCAATACGTACACATGGCCTTTCTTCACCAGATCGGGGAAAAATTGCAGGAAGAAAGTCAGCATCAGCAGGCGTATGTGCATTCCGTCGACATCGGCATCGGTAGCGATGATTACATTGTTGTAGCGCAGTCCGTCGATTCCCTCCTCGATATTGAGTGCCGCCTGAAGCAGGTTGAACTCCTCGTTCTCGTACACTACCTTCTGTGTCAGTCCGTAGGAATTGAGCGGCTTGCCTCGCAGTGAGAACACGGCCTGCGTCTCCACGTTGCGTATCTTGGTTATCGAGCCGGCGGCCGAGTCACCCTCGGTGATGAAGATTGACGACGCTGCTTTCTTCTCCTCGTCGCCCTTAACGTCGTTAAGGTGTACGCGGCAGTCAAGAAGTTTGCGGTTGTGCAGGTTTACCTTCTTGGCGCGCTCGCGGGCAAGCTTGGTCACACCGGCCATCGCCTTGCGTTCGCGCTCGCTCTCCTGCACCTTCTTGAGTATTATTTCCGCTGTCTCCAGATTTTTGTGGAGATAATTGTCAAGCTCTTTTTTGACGAAGTCACTGATGAATTTGGCTACCGTCGGACCGTCCGGACCCATGTCGCGCGAACCGAGTTTAGTCTTTGTCTGCGACTCGAACACCGGTTCCTCCACCTTGATGGCGATGGCGGCAATCATGCCGTTGCGTATGTCGGAATATTCGAAATTGCGGCCGAAATAATCCTTCAGCGTGCGCGATACCGACTCCTTGAAAGCTGCTAAGTGGGTGCCACCCTGTGTGGTATGCTGTCCGTTGACAAACGAATAATACTCCTCCCCGTACTGGTTGGCATGGGTGAGGGCAATCTCTATATCCTCCCCTTTGAGATGTATGATGGGGTAGAGGGGTTCTTTGGTCATGTTCTCACGCAGAAGGTCAAGCAGACCGTTGCGCGAATGGTAGCGCTTGCCGTTGAATATGATTGAAAGTCCGGTGTTGAGGAACGTATAGTTCTTGAACAGCGGCACTATATACTCCTCCCGGTATGCGTAGTCGCGGAATATGGTGCTGTCGGGGGTGAAGTTCACGTATGTGCCGTTAGGCTCGTCGGTGGCGAACTGTTCCTCCTCCGATACCAGTTTACCCTCGCAGAACACAGCCTTCCGCGCCTGTCCGTCGCGCACGCTCTTGATGATGAAATCTGACGAAAGTGCGTTGACGGCCTTTATGCCGACACCGTTCAGACCTACCGATTTCTTGAAAGCCTTCGAATCATATTTGCCGCCGGTATTCATCTTCGACGCCACTTCGATGAGTTTTCCCAACGGAATGCCACGGCCATAGTCGCGCACTGTCACGGTTGTCTCAGTCACGTCCACGGTTATCTGCTTGCCGTAGCCCATCATGTATTCGTCGATGGAGTTGTCGAGCACCTCCTTCAGAAGCACGTATATACCGTCGTCGAAGTTAGACCCGTCGCCGAGTTTGCCGATGTACATGCCCGGGCGCCGCCGTATATGCTCCCTCCAGTCAAGGGTCACAATATTCTCCTCGGTATACGCCACTTCCTCCTGTGCATTGGCATTCTGCTGCTCGTCATCTCCGAAATTACTGCTGAATATGTCGTCCTGCTCCATGTGCGATTTTTTTAATCTTTTTCTGTACGAACGATAATTAAAATAATCCTTTTTTGCAAATATACGAAAAAATCACAAGGAACGATGTCGAATTTTTACATTTTTCAATCTTCTAACCCTCATAATAACTATTAGTGGAAAAACTATTGGCAGGAATTTACATATTAATTTATGTAAATTCCTGCCAATAGTTTTTAGTGTAAAATTTGCTTACAGATATTTTGCTACGGTTGAGTCGAGTTTTGTTATATCCTCTACGCGTTCGATATGTTCGCCCGAACCGTCGATGACAAATGTGGTCGGGAGCGATGTCACGTTATAGCGGAGCAACTGCTCGGCGTCCTGACTCGAACAATAAACAGCGGTCCACGGTATGTTCTCGGCCGCCATGCGCCAGCGGTATTCCTCGGGATCGCATCCTACCTGATAGATATTGAGGCCGCTGTCATGGTATTTTTTGTATACCTCACCGAGCGCAAGCTGGAATGCGGGTGACTCATCGGCCGTATAAGCCGTGAAATTGAGGATTAAAACCTTTGATTTATCCCAAAGTGCCGATAGGCTTTGTTCCGTATTGTTGAAATCTTTCAGGTTTACTTCCGGAAAGTAAATTTCAAGCGCCTTTATGGGAGTTCCTTGCCCGTAGGTTCTTCTGTTGGATAGCGCGAGAGCTTCAAGCAGCTTGGTGCGTGGGTCGTTCGGCTTGATATTGATGTAGGCGTTCGCCACTGCCGATATGATGCCACGGTCAAAAGCTATGGCCGGATTGTACAGATGCTCGTTGCCGATAGTCTTGTTAATCAGATAATAGGCCGAGATGCCCGACCAGTCGGTCTGTATCAGTTCGGCGAGACGGCGCTTGAGCGCGCTGTCGGCCACGACCTCTTTAGGTGATGCCGAAGCGAGTGCCCGGGCGATGTCTGCATTGATTTTCTGCATCATTTCAGCCGATTCGGAGCCTGATATAGTGCTCTTTGTGGCCATGTCGGCATAGTCGGCTGCCACAGTTACCGTTTCGGTGCTGTCGATAGGGAAATAGACCGATCGCGAGTCAACTGTAAGACGGTATATGTCGGGATATTCCGAACGTTTTACGCCGAATTTACACTTGCCGTCGTTATCAATCTTTACGGAGTCTATGATATGCCAGCGGCCGTTGTCGCTTACTTCAAGCAGTGCGGTTTTGCCGGCGGCTCCGTTGACAGTGGCTTCAACGTGCCATTTGTCATTTGATGAGCATGACGATGTCATGAGCGCCACGCAGCATGCGAGCATTGCGACGCAAAACGATAAGGTGCGGTTCATCGGTAATCTGTTAATGCTGATGCGGTTAGGCTTCTTTTGCATACTCGGTGGCTATTGCCTCGGCGATTGATTTCATCTCCGCCTCAGGGAGAGTGGTCTTTTTGGTGAAATCGAGGTCGCCCTCTTTGCTCATAGGCACGAGGTGGATATGGGCGTGCGGCACCTCAAGTCCGATTACGGCTACTCCCACTTTACGGCAAGGAACGGCGCGGCGCAGGGCGCGGGCTACTTTCTTGGCGAAGAGTTGCAGACCGGCATATTCATCATCTTCGATGTCAAATATATAGTCGGTCTCTTTCTTGGGAATTACGAGTACATGACCCGGCTGTACGGGATTGATGTCGAGAAAGGCGAAATAGCGGTCGGTTTCGGCCACTTTGTATGAAGGAATCTCGCCGGCGGCTATGCGTGAAAACAGTGTTGCCATTGTCGTGATGATTGTCGTGTTAGAAGCTGATTTCGATGATTTCAAATTTCATGAGTCCGGAGGGAACCTTGATTTCCACGATGTCACCGAGCTTGTGTCCGAGAAGGCCTTGTGCCACAGGGGTTGAAGTGGCGATTTTCTTCTCTTTCATGTTTGCCTCGCTGTCGGCCACGATTGTATATTCCACGGTCATGCCGTTGGTGAGGTTCTTGATTTTTACCTTGTTCATGATCTGAACCTCGTTGGTGTTCAGCTTGCTTTCGTCGATGATGCGTGCGTTTGCCACAAGATCCTTGAGCTTTGCGATCTGCATCTCAAGCATTCCCTGAGCCTCTTTTGCCGCGTCATATTCGGCGTTTTCTGAAAGGTCGCCTTTGTCGCGGGCTTCCGCGATGGCGCGAGATATTTCGGGGCGTTTTACCGATTCGAGGTAAGCTATTTCCTCCATCTTTTTCTTATACCCCTCTTTAGTCATGAATGTGATTGCCATAATTTACGATCTTGAAATTTTTTTATGGGTTATTTTTCAGGTTTTCAATTTTTTTGCCGGGACTGGCCGGCAGCTTGGATGATCTCCTCGTGTAGTATTTCCGGGTCAGATGAAGCCCCGGATTTTTTTGATTTATTCAAAAAATAATAGCATCTCAACCGGATATGTCCGATATGAGATACTTGAAAATCGGAATAATAAAATAGTGAAAATTGAGAGCGTGGCATCGCTATGGCGTCACGCTCCCGTTATTCTTTTCGTTGCAAAGGTAATATATCTTTTTGACAAGACAAAATTTATTATCAGTAATTTTTATATAATCTGTTTAATGCAAATGATTAATGAAATGAATATGTTACAGAATATGAAGCCACTTTAAAACCCTGGCAGCTCCGGGAAGTCCGCTCCGAGTATGCAGATATGCCCATTTCGCGCTCTTCGTAATGTCTGGAAAGGTGGATATCAATTGCTCCCCTGTCCTGCCTCCGTTGCGGTCGGTCAGGCCGCACTCGATTGCCAGCTTAGTCATGCACCATAATCTTGCTTTGTGTGCGCCAATCGTCTTTGCAAGCGTCCTTTCGATAAGCTGTAAAGCGTTTAATGACATTTCAGGCTTGCCGGCAGCTGAGTTGGTTATGGATGTGTCGCTGTTTATGACTTTTATGCCGCTCAGGCCAATATTTATTATGCGCGGATTTAGTGCAAGTATACGTGCTCCTAATTCGATATCATCCCAATATCTGACGTTTTCATCCCAAGCTCCGGCACTTCTGAATAATTCTGTCCGCGCCGCCCACCGTTGGGTTGCCATGCCACCATGAAAAAGATTGTCATAATCTTCTTGGCCCTTATGCAAAAATGGTAATATTTTACTTTTATTTCCGCTGATTTCCTCTACGTCCCAGCCGATGACATCTGTCTCGTTGATGTATTTGACGACATTTTCCGCATGGGTAGGTGGCATAATATCGTCTGAATCAAAAAACATAGTCCATGGCTCTTTGACTGCGGACAGCCCCGTATTCCTTGCTGCGGCCGCCCCATGAACGGGACATTGCAGTATGTCGACAATGAAATCGTCGGTTTGTATGGAGTTTTTCCAATTCTGCAAGACATTATACGTCAAATCGGTTGACGCATTGTCTACCAAAATCACATGCAATGGCCTGAGTGTCTGTGCGGCAAGCGAAGCGAGGGTGCGTTTTACGATTTCCGCGCGATTGAACACCGGAATCACTATGGCCAGAATTGCATCCTGTTTCTTCATGCTGCATGCGGGGCTGATATGGCCAGCTGGCCGGGTTACACATACATCGCTTCGATTTCGCGCGAGTAGCGGCGGTTGATTATCGAGCGGCGTATCTTCAAGGTGTTGGTGAGCTCGCCCGATTCCATGGTAAAGGCGTTGGGGAGCAGGGTGAACTTCTTGATTTTTTCAAATCCGGCGAAACCGTTTTGCAGTTTTTCTATGCGTTCCTCGATCATGCGGCGTATGTCGGCGTTCTTTACAAGTTCCTCTATTGACTTGTAGGATATTTTTTTACGTTGCGCATACTCTTTAAGCGCCTCGAACGCCGGGATTATGATGGCGGTAACGTATTTGCGCCTGTCGCCTATCACCGCTACCTGGTCGATGTATTTATCTTCGCCGAGCCGGCTTTCAATGGCCTGCGGGGCTATGTACTTGCCGTTAGAGGTCTTGAAAAGGTCTTTTATTCGGTCGGTCAGCACTATGGCTCCGTCGGCCGTAATATATCCGGCATCGCCCGTGCGGAACCATCCGTCGGCGGTAAAAGCCTCGGCCGTGGCCTCAGGCTTGTTGTGGTAGCCGCGCATCACTGTAGGAGCCTTGACGAGTATCTCGTTTTCGTCGCCTATACGCACCTCGATGCCGGGGAGCACTGTGCCGATGGTGCCGATCTCATATCCCGTCTGCGGGAAGCAGCTCACTGTGGCTGTGGTCTCCGACAGTCCGTATCCTATCAGTATGTTTATGCCGCAGGCATGCAGGAATTCGGTGATGTTGGCCGAGAGGGGAGCGCCGGCGGTAGGGAATATATTGCCGTTTTCCACTCCGATGACACGCTGCAGCGGCTTGAATACCTGATGGTTGAAAAACTTATACTGCAATTCCGTCCACCACGGGGCCTTGAGCCCGAGGCGCGCGTAGTTGAGGTTGCGGCGGCGTCCCACCTTGATGGCACGGTTGAATACCCACTTCCTGAATCCTTTGGTCTGCGACAGCTTTTCGTCGATTGCGGTATATACCTTTTCCCAGAATCGGGGTACGCTGCACATGCACGACGGACGCACCTCCTTGATGGCGCGCTGTATGATGTGCGGGTCGGGGTTGATGTTGACAAGAATGCCGCAGTACAGGCAGAAATATGTCCATGCCTTCTCGAATATATGGCTGAGCGGGAGGAAGGACAGCGATGTGTCGCGGTCGGAAAGCATCGTAAGCCGTTCGATATGTATCTTGATGGCGGCGTCAAACGCGCTGTGTGGCAGTATGGCGCCTTTAGGCTCGCCCGTGGTGCCTGAGGTGTAAATCAGTGTTGCCACATCGTCGGGACGCGCCGCAGCCGTGCGGCGTGCCACTTCGTCGCGGCACATCTGCGAGGCATGCCGTCCGAGGTCGAGCAGCTGGGCGAATGTCATTGTCGTGTCGTCATCATTGTCCCTGCTGACCTTCTCCACTGTGACTATCTGCCGCAGTCTGCCGCATGATTTCGCTACTTTGCGCGCTATGTCGTATTGCTGCTGGTCGCCGACAAGGAGTAAGGATATGCCGGCGTCGCATACTATATATTCCACCTGCTCCTTGCTGCTTGTCGAGTATATCGACACCGGTATGGCGCGGTTGGCGTAGGCGGCGAGGTCTGTCTCGATGATTTCCACGCGGTTGTTGGAAAATATGCCTATGTGTTCCTGTTCACTTATTCCGAGGGTCTCGAGCGCTGCGGCAGCATCATTTACATGCTGATGGAGCACTTGCCATGTAGTTGGCAGCCAAGTATGGTCGGCAACGCGTTGCGTCATCGCCACGCGGTCGCTGTATTTCTCATTCCCCCGTGCTGCTAATGAGGTAAGTATATTGGTCATATTGAAACTTCAAGTCAATTTTGTCGCCAAAGTTAATTACATTATTCTATATATTAACGAATATTCATGCAATTTTGACGGGCAGTTAACATTCGTTAGCATATTTAGCCATCTTACGCGTTGCAAATTGCACACATGTATATGCAGGTGTGCAACCGATTGCATTGATATTTCCATTACTCGTGTCATTACTGAATTTTTATTATCTTTGCCGGCACTAATACAGAAAATATTGATTATGATTGACGAAATATATTACAAGGCGGTCGACCTGCTCAAAGAGATGATTTCGACCCCTTCGGTATCGCACGACGAGGCTGCGGCAGCCGATATTGTGACCCGTTTCCTTGATGAAGAGGGCTTTGACGTGAAGCGCTTCGGCAACAATATCTGCGTCGAGGCCGGCGAACGTGACGCCTCGCTCCCGACTCTTCTGCTCAACTCGCACATCGATACGGTACGTGCGGTCGAAGGCTGGGTGCGCGACCCGTTCACTCCCGTTGAGGAGGAGGGGCGGCTCTACGGTCTGGGCAGCAACGATGCAGGGGCGTCAGTGGTCTCGCTTATCGCCGCATTCATCATGCTGTCGAAGTCCCGTCAGCCGTATAACCTTGTGCTGCTCCTGTCGTGTGAGGAGGAAATAAGCGGCAAAGGGGGCCTGTCGTCAGTGACCGACAAAATCGGAAAGATTGATTTTGCCGTAGTGGGCGAACCTACCGGCATGCGTCCCGCCATTGCGGAAAAAGGATTGATGGTGCTCGACGGCGAGGTGTACGGCGAAGCCGGCCATGCCGCACGCAACGAAGGTATCAACGCCATATATAAGGCGATGGAGGTAGTCGATACATTGCGCGGCCTGCGTTTCGAGAAGGAATCGACGATGCTCGGACCGGTCAAAATATCAGTGACCCAGATAAATGCCGGGACGCAGCACAATGTGGTGCCCGACCTGTGTTCGCTCGTGGTCGATGTGCGCACTACCGATGCCTACAGCAATGCCGAGACACTCGAACTGATACGTGCAGCCGTCCCCCAATGCAAACTTACTCCCCGCTCCACACGTCTTAACCCGTCGGGGATATCCGTCAGCCATCCACTCGTACAACGCGCGCAAATGCTTGGCCTCGAACCGTTCGGCTCCCCCACGCTTTCCGACCAGGCACTGATGTCGTGGCCTTCGCTCAAAATGGGACCCGGCGACTCCGCCCGCTCCCACACAGCCGATGAATACATCTGCCTCGACGAAATCCGTCAGGCCATCGAATATTACATCCGTCTCCTTGACGGCCTCACGCTGTAACACGGCTCTTTCATTTAAGACAAAAATAGAGACATAGCCCCCCCTTACCCGGTTC
>ERZ780168.763-NODE-763-length-37917-cov-7.028974_pt1 | contig 37917 bp, 36 predicted proteins | sample MGYA00510981_ERZ780168 | MGnify/ENA primary metagenome ERZ780168 (study PRJEB29588, sample SAMEA2158769) | human gut metagenome | biome: human gut; feature: human-associated habitat; material: faeces | place: Denmark | collected 2008/2010 ...
TATTTGCTATGCCCTTTATTTCTTGGCTGTCCTCTACTTATTTGTTTCAAACTTTGTCCCCCTTGTATTACATATTCGATAATGGCTGCTACTGCTTTCCCTGCCTATCCGTGACCATTTGATTCCTCAAATCCACCTGCTCTGCAGCCCCTATAACACCCCTTATCATTATAGTAAATTATACCACAGAAAATTTTTCCTCTCAATATTTCCCACCATTTTACTTCGATATCTAAGATATTCGAAATCTTCTTTGCCGCCTGCTCTTATAAAAGCGACACGACGTACCAAAATACACATATTGGCTAAACTATTGCAACTGCTTTTTTCTACTCTTTTTGACCAAAATTGCGAATGCAACTCCATAGATAGAAATTTGCACAAACGTAGATACCGGGGATGCCTGCATATAAGCTGACGGTATCAGCATCAAAAAGGCACAGACTTTTTCTGCTACTCCCACACCAGCAGACTGTACCTCTTCTGACGAAAAATACTCCTTAAGAATTCCTCCAATTGCATTTTCATCACTGGGTCCCTCAACTATTACAACAATTACTTTTTTCTCACTCATTATGCAGGCTCCTTCCTGCTTTTCGGAATGCTCTTGCAATCTTTAAGCTATCCGTTTCCTCATAAATAAGTTCATTCTGTCCACCAAGTGTAATGCTTCGAATATACATGCTTCGAAGATTATTCGTATTTTTCACATTTTTTATATGAATATATCTGTTATTCGGATTAACAGTCGAGAACATAATATTCTTGCTATCAAGCATTTCCAACGCTCTTAGATTGTGCGATGTAAAAATCAACTGACCTTTTGCACTCTTGCTAAAAATATCCAATAACTCACCAAGCATATATTCAAAAATACCAGCATCTAATTCATCTATCACCAAACAAATTGAAGGATTACCAAATGCCTGAATCAATACATTTAGTATTGAAACAATCTTAATAATCCCCTCAGATTCCATACGAATTGGAATAGGTTTCTTACCATCTCTGACAGACATCAGTTCAACCTTCCAGCCATCTTCACCAGAATCCAAAGACTGCCTTCCATAATCCTTTACATCAATACTCATACCTGGAATAATTGTATAAAGCACTGTATTTATCTGATTTACAATTGTATGAAGCAATTTTTTCTTTTCTATATCCAAAACAACTGGCTCCATAAGCGGAACGGCAAAGTCTCCCTTCATGCCCATTTGATCTTTTTCAACACAAAATGCCATAGGAAGTAAAAAATTTGCAGAAATCATTCCCGAATGCGTATTTCTAATTACGAACAAATCTCTCAGAGCAAAGTTAAACAACGAAGTAACCACAATTGCATAATTTCTGAAATCATTATCATATTCTTTGCAGAAGATTTCCCTACTACTTTCGCCAAAAATATAAGAACAATTTCTCTTTTCAGCCATTTTTCTTGCAACAATAAGATCCATTTTAACTTCTTTATCTTTTTCTACAAGTTCATCCAATCTCTTCTGTGGCTTAAAGATCGTATCAGTCTCAGACCTCTGATAATCCATAAAAATATTCTTATTTGTCCTTGTTCCATCTTGATTTATGGCACAATTTAAATATTCTCTTTCAATGCTGATTTCACTATCTTTTTTCATCAAGCAAATATGATACCCTACTTCAAAAAGAATACCATTCCAAAATATCTTAAACTCTGCATTTACTTCAGCATCTGAAGCATCCACATCAATATAATCAATCATACTCTGGTCAAGCTCATCACCGATCATTATATGTTGTAAGAAAAAAAGTGCATCCACGATAGCCGTCTTTCCAGAACCATTCTGACCATAAATACCTAATATCTCCGCCTTACCAAATTCGAACTTTCTTTCATTGGAAAAAGGCATAACAATTGTTCCATTTTTTACGTTCTTTATATTTTTTAGTGTTAATGATGACAAACGAATCACATAATCTTTCATATCTAATTTCCCTCTAAATCTCAATAAATATCCAATAATATCATACCACAAGAGGCCTAATTTATCAATTCTAATTTTTATTTCGGTATTTTTTATTCTTTTTTCAATTTTAAGTTGTGGTAATATTATATTTCTTTTTTATTCTAGCTTTATATGATTCATCCTCCTAATTTTTCTCTATTAAACTGTTTAACATGTGCTAAAACCTAAGATTTCAAAAAATAACTACAAAACAAAAATTTGATTTTCGTCATTGAAAAAATTGTTAAATTTCTCAATTGATTCGAAACGACACTTGCCATCAAAAAACACTAAAATTTCATTTAAACTTTTAATTACCTTTTCCGAATTATTTTCTGAGAACGATTTCTCTAATTCTACGAATTCCTTACAGATGATTTCATTCCATACTACTGCGTTTTCACAATTTATTTTCGCTAATGACATCTTATTATCTCTTAATTTATCCAAGGCATTATTAGTTATTCTTCTAATTTTTTTGATGCGTTCTTTTTCACGTTTAGAATCTTCAACATAGCCCATCGCTGACGATAAAATCCCTTGTCCTACAATATAACCTATACAGCCTCCAACAACTTCACCCACTAAATTTCCCAAAATCGTAATCGGAAGCATTGTTTGACCTATAATCCTTCCCAGTAATTTTCCTAAGTTATGTGTAAATTGATTTATTGCTTCAGATGTAGCTGTGATTATCAACATTCCTTCATCTATATTTTCCTGAGAGTATTCATCAAACAAGTTTATTACTCGTGTAGAATATGTAATAATATCTCCCATATTATTATTAATAAAATCAAGACTGCTCCCTATCACATCATTTACAGCTTTTGAAATTAATTCTTCACTTGCTTTTTTTTCGAATTTACTTTGAAGCGTTTTTGTTGTTATTTGAGCAAGTTCCATAGATTGAGTAGTTACAATTACCGTTGTTTCTCCTTTTATTGTCATTTTTATATCATCTACAAGTGCTTCTGATACACTTTTATTTTCTATTATAATCTTAGCTAATTGAATACTCGCGGATGTAGCTGCTATATCAGAAAATAATTCTTTATTTTTTACCGTTGATATTGTTGCATTTTTCATATCCTGATAAAATAGTTCTCCATATACATATGTACTAGATAAAACTCCATCTCTAATCATCTTCATTTTTGCTTCCGTTGATAATTCGGAATGTTTTTTTACATATTCAAAATTCGTCATTTCACCTTTTGAAGCATTTAAATGTTTACTAATAATTTTAAGGTTTTTTTCTTTATTTACTACATCTTTAACTTCTTCATCAGAAACATAATTCAAATTTTTTGCAAAACTATGAATGTGCTTAATAGGAACAATATGATCAGCTTCACCTTGATGATAAGACTTTCTACTTCTGTATTTATTTGCTGCTTTTTTGTGTGCAATATGAAGTTCTAAACTATCATAATCACTCTTTATAAATTTAACTTCACCCCTTTCACCAAACTTATACATTTTTTTCTTATAATTATTTAAAGCATTTTTATCCTCAAATATTGCACGATTATATTCCTGTGTTACTCTTGATTCTGTATTTGCATTATGAACTGCATTTTCTATTGCAGCATTTTTAACTAGTTCTTCATCTTTCACTGTTTTTTCCCCTTTCTCCTATAATAAAAACAAATCAAGACATTTGCAAAGAGGAGATAGAAAAAACTATCTCCTCAATTAAAAATTTATTACAACGCGTAATTATTACAATTTTTGCAGTTCAGTTAACAGTGTCCTTGCCTTTTCATGAACTAAATCATTAATTGGTTTATATATTTCTGCGAAGTATTTTCCACCCTGTGATAACTGCTCCTTAACATATTCTTCAACAGCTGAATAGGCTCCTTGCATATAATGCTCTTTAATCTGCAATACAGCATTCGCAATATTAAAATTATAAACATCCTTTCCTCTATAATCTTCCATATAATCTATATCAATCCATGAATCATACCAATCAGGAGATTCAACATTTTCCTTCATTCGACTGGGTAAATATGTTTCAGAAATATGAGTAAAAACATATAATGAAAAATTATTATTTTCTTGTTTTCTAGAAAAGTCAGGACTTATATCAATGGTTGTATAATCCTTCGGTAATGACAACTTACTTTCCCTTGCACTTTCTATCTGTTGGCGTAATGCAAGCAACTCATCAGACAGACCCCTATTTACCTTCCATGCATAATTTTTTTCTGAATGGTCATATGTCAAAATGCGTGAGAGAAGCTGTTCTTGATAATCATGTAACAGATGTTTACCAATACTCTCAAATCTATTAAACACCCCATTTTTTAATTGCGACATTGCCTCTTTTTCAGCTGCACGCTCTGATCTATATGTATATGGACTAGTATACTTGCTACAAGAGGTCTCAAAAGAAGAAGACACTTTCGAAAAATCAATCTCTTTATATTCAGGCAGCGGGACTTGAAAATTAATCAATTTATTTAATTTATCAGAAATTACCTTTTTATCAACATTTGTATATGTTGCATTAAGCAAAATTGCATTTTCTGGACACAAATCAGCAATTTCCGTAACAATAGACATGTCTTCTTGATCAATAATTCCTTCTCCCTTTATTTTTACTTTTCCATCACTAGTTTCCTCAAACACTTTTTCGTAATTCAGACATGCTCCGCATCCAACACACTTATCATTAATAATAGTTACTTTTGTCATAAAAATTCCCCCTCTTATACATTTTGAATTTCTTGAAGATACGTTTCATAAATATTATCATTTGATTCTATTATTTGAACAATATCATTCGTTAATTTGTTATTTTTATCAAAGACTGGAGTTTCAATAATAATCCTCATGCCCTCGGCCAAATTAAATAAATTCATCAAAAATTTCTTATCCCCTATTGAGTAATTACCTTTATTTAATCCCCTTTCTTCAATCAAATTAGCACCCTCTTTTATTTCTTTTAAAAATAAAACATTCATTTTGGTAACTAATGATGTTAAATTTTCAAGTTGAACACACAATGCGGATAATGCTTCTGTTTGATTTTCCACATACGCTCTATATGCTTTTGACTCCTTTATTAACGCTTCATCTTTTTGGGATTGTAATTTTGCATCCGCAATTAACAATCCAGCTAAGTTTCCATATAATAATGCCGTTGGGCCAGACAATATCGGACCAAAAATCAATCGAGCAATTATTTTTTTATCACTCATACTGTCTTTAGTAACAATATCTATTCTCTCATAATTTTTCTTAAAAACATCAAATTTAGAACCATCAATTATTTTTACTATTTTGTCATGTTCATCAAAGGCAATTTTTTTAATCTTGGACATCACATTAAAAAATTGATTAAAACTACTAGTAACAACAGCCTTTTTTCTAACTACTAATTTATTTAAGCAATCTTCAACCTCCTGTTGTTTTCTCAACATTTCAGCCTTTGATTTTGCCGTTCTTTTTGATTGTTTTTCAAAACGAGCCTCACTTTCTTTTGTGACCTTATCTGCTTTATATGCACCAACTATACCACTTGCTAAAACACCCAAAGCTATTTCTAACGCCATCCTTTTCCCCTCCTCAGTTTCTTACCTGTACACATTCCATTCTATTTCATTTTTTATAATCTCTCTTTACCTTGTGTAGTAGGAAAGAAAGTAAATCCTTTCTCTCCTACTACATTTCTTCCTATTTTATTTCTACCTATTTCTTCCGTTTTACCACCAACTTATACGTCCGTTTCTTTCCATTTTGTGCGGTAACTACAATTTTTACGGTTTTCTTTTTTCCTTTTTTCAAACTTACTTTTATTTTGTTACATGTTTTTCCGTTGATTTTCATAATTGATTTTGAATCTGTTTTTGTTGCACTAATAATGGTACTAGACATGTTCTTACCTAATACCAATGAATAGGTAGTGCGATATTTTGAAAATTTTGGAGTAAGTTTTCCTTGATTACATCCCATCTTTGACAATGTATTTACACTACTTAATGCAGGTTTAATCGTAAGTGTTTTTTCTACTGTAATATTACTGCCATCCGTTGTTTGGGCAGTAATGGTTACAGTTCCGGCTTTTTTGCAAGTTACTTCTCCCTTTTCGGAAATCTTTGCAATTTTTTGATCACTGCTTGTCCACAATATCTCTGCATCTTCTTCTAATTCTTCGGGTTCGACACTGGCATACATCATAAATTTATCCCCCACACGAATCACCTCATCATCATCCTTTTCACAATCCACATACATAGTTTCAATCAATTGTATGTCCGGATCCACTGTAGGTGTTATCTCTGGTGTTGCGGTTGGCGCTTGAATTGGTGCTACAGTAGGCGTTACCTCTGGTGTCTGTATAACTGGCGTTGCCGTTGATGGTGTTGGTGTCTTTGTTGACAGAATCGTTGTTACTGGTGTTCGAATTGGTTTTACAGTTGCAACTGCACTTGCGGTTGGTTCTGGTACCCAACTGGTTGGAATTGGCAATGGTTTTTCATTTGGATTTGGAGTTACCGTTGCTGCTATGATTGGTGTGGCAGTCACCGATGGTGTTTCTGTTTTGCCCTGCGTTACTGTCACTGCTGGTGTTTCTGTTGGTTTCTGGGTTGGCGTCACCGATGGTATTATCGTTGGTGTTGCTGTTGGAATCGTTGTTGGAACCATCGTTGGTGTTGCGGTCGGTGCCATGGTTGGCGTTGCGGTTGGTGCTATGGTTGGCGCTACGGTTGGCGTTGCGGTTGGTGCTATGGTTGGCGTTGGTACTGGTGCTGTCATAACCGTAAAATTATAATCCACCGTTGATTCTGCCCCGGCATCCCCTTTCTTTACCACTACATAATACTCTCCTGCCTCTAATTCCTTTTCTGTTGTATAAGAAACCGGATTTGTATTTGTCTTTACCTCTACAATTTTCGAAGTAGCATTTGCCTTATACAATCCAAAGGTAAACAACTTATCGGTAGATTGTCTTGGAATTTGTGTTTTTATTTTTACCTTTTTCCTGTCCGGCAAAGTAAATTTATAATAATCTACATCTTCACTGGTGGAAAGATTTCCTGTATACACTTTGTCCGTATCCATACGGTTTGCTGTTTCCGCAGTATTGTTATACTCCTGCTCATAAGCATCTGCAGATTCGGCAGTGTAATTGACTTTTAGCTGGTAGTCAGTGACATCTGCATAACCAGAAATATTATTAGAAGAATTTTTCACTAAAATATAATAAGTTCCCTTTGGCAATCGATAGGTATTAGAATAACGTGTTTTATTACTTGTTTCCTTACCTAACACTTGAAAAATCTCGTTTACATTTCCATCTGCATCTTCTGTATATACTGCTATGGTATTTTCATTTATATTTTCATTTGTTGAACCAGTGCTTAAATTCTCCAAGTAATACTCTAACTGTACTTTTCCAGATTGATTTAATTGAAACTTATAATAATCCTTATCATAAGAATACTGATTATAACGTTTATAATTGTAATAATCGCAATAAGAAGAATCATCACAGTTCAAATTTCCCGTATAGACTTTATTTACCTCTATTTCATTTGCCGTATCCAGCGTATCGTTCCATTCCTTTTCACAGTCATCTCCTGCTTCTGTAAACTCAATTTGATTAATATCATAATTACAATATGCCTTATACTTTCCTACCCCAAGTCTATAATCATCCCAATAACCATCTGTAATACTTTCCTCATTTCCATTGTCATACACTTTCCACAACTCTGCCTTTGTATAGTCCCCATCTTCCGTCTTAAATTTCACCTTTCCTGGGCTTTTCAATTCAAAATAAACTGTACTTGCAGAATCAAAGTCCTCATTCAATTCCACATAGGAATTGGCATCTGCATAAACCTTTGATTCCATTGCCCCATTTGGTAGAACACTAACCACTCCTAAAGCGATTGCTAACATAACTGCACAACTTTTCTTTTTTGCTTTTCTCATAATAAAATCCCCTTTCTTTTCTTTATAACCCTCGTTACTTATATTCTTGTAGACAAGAATGTTTTTTTACCCTTCTTTGTATTGCGACCTTTCAGTCATAACTATTATTCATTTCCTAATTTTAATGGCACAGTATAGGTTCTTGCTTTGTAGTTATCCGCAGATAGACTAATCTTTAAGGTGCCCGTGGCTCCATTTGTAAAGTAGGATTCAGACAGATATAACATATAATCTACCGAAGTAGCACCTGGTTGCAGGTTATCTGAACAATACAGTGCAGCCGTACCATATCCTCCAATTCCATGCGCATGATTTTCTGCAACGAAAGGCTCGTATATACAACTCGGATTCAAGATTACGCCTGTAAATTCAAACTTAACAATTGGATTTACTAAGGCAACATTTCCATTGTTCACCAAACGGAAGTGAATGGAAGAGGAAGGTACGGTATAGGTAACATATCCCCCACCTTCCATTCCTGTCCAACCCTCATCTGGCACATCCATTCCGAATTTTAATACCCCTGAACCATTTTTATACATTTTACCTTCAGCATCATTTCGTGCTTGATTGACTGCATATTCAATGGTGAAAAATTCTTCCGCCTTTTGAAGAATTGCACTACATTTTTTTACATATTGTTCTGCCTCTTGATAAGAACCTAATTTTTCAAAAGTTTTCTTGGCTTCTTTATATTTTTTATCCTTAAAACTTTTTATTGCTAATTGGTATTTACATTCCTTGATTTTCTTTTCCGCATCTTTGCTATCCAATTTTTCATAATACGCAATTGCCTTTTTATACTTTTTACGGTCAAACATCTTTTCCCCTAGCTTGGCATAACATTGACGAATCAATTCAGATGCTTTCTCCGAGTCGAGGTTCGAAAGCATTTTTATAACATTTGTATACTCACCAGCTTCATATCTCTTTTTTGCCTGTAGCAATAACGTATCTTTGTAGCGGATAGAGGAATCGTTATAACTTCCTAACTCCTGAAACAAAATGGCTGCATCTTCATAATTTTCCTCTTTGTAATATTGTTCTGCTTTTTGATATTTTTCTTCCTCTGGTGATATGGTATTGGTCGGTGTAGCTACCGCATCCTGTTTTGTCTCCCTTCCTGCACACCCTTGTAACATCATTACAATGCACAAACAGAAAGCAAATACTTTTTTGTTCATAAAACTCCCCCATTCCCTCTTATTTTTATTTTCAATCACTTTGCAAAAGAATAGCTGTCTCTATTATTTTTTCCCTTTTTCTTTTGCCAGCAAAAACGCTGCATTTTTTCTTTCCAAAAGACTTAACCAAGTTTCCTGAAATTCATCTGGTTCGTACTCTCCCTCATACCAGCTTTTTTCATCAAAATACTTTTGCAATGTTTTGTCTTTAAATTTTCTACCATGTCTTGCATAAATCTCATTTCGTGCCAAACGAAGCTCCTTATCGGAAAGTCCTTCAATGTCTTCCTCGCTTAAATAACAGCTATCACTATACGGAAGAATGTACTCTTCCTCGTCGTCATCTGTATCATACTCTTCATCAGTGTCCATATCACCGTCGTCTGTATCATAATCTTCATCGGTGTCCGTATCACTGTCGTCTGTATCATAATCCTCTTGCTCGTCCTCTTCACGATCCTCTTCCACATAAGCATCTGAATTATTTACTGTATTACTTTGCACTTGATTGCTGCTCCAGTTGTTTTGTCCTGTGGTGCGATTTTGCACACCTGCAACTGTCGTATTTTTTTGCTGTGCCTCATATTCCTGCAGAATTTCCGAAAAATCCTCCTCTTGCTCTGTGCTATCATATTCTTCCTGCTGTTCCATTAAAATGCCATGGCCGTCTGCGTAATTGATAAAAAGTTTTTTGACTATATACTCTCTTTCCACATCAGCTAATTCTATATCATTAACCGTCATTTTTCCTTCTTGAACAACTTCCCCATCTTCATCCAAAAGAAACTGCATACGAAACTTTAAATCCTTTTTATCTCTTCGATAATATCCTGTAAATTCAACTACTTTTTCATCATTTTTTCTTTTGAAATAATTCCATGTTGTATTATGAAAATACTTTTCAAATACTTTTTCATAAGTAATCTGTGGTGGCACCCCAGCTGGAGAGTACTCTTTTACATACAAGACCTCACTATCATCTGAATGCAATATATTTCCCACCTGATCACCTACAGTATCCAACACTTCATTTACTTCTTTACATCCTGTCAGTAATGAAAGCATACTTCCTGCAAGAATAAACGTTACTATTTTTTTATGTTTCATACTACCGACCTCCCCTTTTTATCCCCCTTGCTATAAAGAAAATATATCTGCTTTTTTTATTATCATAATATCCACCAAATCTTCTGTATAAGCATAAGACCATTGTCTTATTTTTTACAAAAAGAGGGTACGATAGAAACTACATCATCATACCCTCTTTTTCCTGCAACTGGCTGACATTTTACAGTCCCTATAGCTTTGCGTCACAAGTTTTCACCTGCTTTGCCTTACTTATTTTTCCAATTTTTATGTTTTTAGTATATCATATTCTTTTTCTCTTTGCAACTATCAGCATAAGTGAATACAGCTATCAGCCTGTTATATTATTTGTATATTTTCTGTATTATCTACTTATACTAATAGTTGTATTGTGGGGGGATTTACTTGAATTACGAATTACTTGGAAAAAAAATCAAAACGGAACGAAATAAACTTAACCTTACCCAGGAGCAATTAGCAGAATGTATAGACATTTCTACTGCTTATCTTGGTCAGATTGAACGTGGCGAACGAAAGGTTACTTTAGATAAATTACTTCCTATTGCTAATAGGTTAGGTGTTTCCATTGATTTTCTATTATCTGATTCACTTTCGAAACAGGAAGACTACTATATCAATATGGTTCGTCAATTATTTTCTAACAGAAGCAATTCAGAAAAAGAACTGGCAGTAAACACAATTAAATTAATTTTTACCTATACACAAGATAAATTATGATAACGCGACAATATCAATTCTTTCTTTACGTTTCAAAAGAGGCAACCACATAAAAATGCGAATATGCCTCTTTTTTTCATTCTTTTCTTTTATACACATGACATAGTCAGTCATCTAAAAATCATTCCACACAAACATTATTTTCTACAAGCCTGTTTTCTCTTAACTCGTATCCAGCAGGCAATCCTGTGGTTTTTTCGCCGCCAATTTATAACCAACAGTTTCTCCCATTTTTGTCAACGATATTCGCAATCCGCTTCGCTACTTGCTCCTATAAAAGCGACACTGCGTGCCTTACGAGGTATGAGGCTTGAACCCCACACCTCGTGCAAGAAAACCCACCGCCTAAAGGTAGTGGGTTTTCTTGTCCTTTCATAAAAAAATTGCATTTTTTATCAAAAACTGTATAATAAAGTAAGGGGTTGTTGTCGCATCCTTTTCATTTTCAAAAGGATGCGTATTTTATTATTACCAAAGGGGGAATGGTATTTATGAAAATTCAAGATTTTACAGACATGAAAAGATTTCAGGAAATTATGCAAAACTGGGCTTCTGCTACTGGTCTTGCTACCGTTGCAGTAGATGCTGACGGCAATTATATTTCAGATTGTTATAATTTCACAGACTTTTGTATGAAGTATACCAGAAATTCAAAAGAGGGAAAAAGACGTTGTGAAAAATGCGACAAAGAATGTAGTGGCGTTTATTATTGCCACGCAGGGTTGATTGATTTTAGCATTGATCTGGTCCTACACGATCAAAAAATAGGGGCTGTTATTGGCGGACAAGTTCTTCCCGAAAATCCAGATGAAGACAAATTTCGTGCTGTTGCCAAAGAAATCGGAGTAAATGAAACTTCTTATATTGAGGCTCTCAGAAAGGTAAATGTTCGTTCCAAGACACAGATTGAAGCTGCTGCATACCTACTGGGAGATGCCTTAAATAACTGTATTTCCGCAAGTTACAATCAAAAATACAACAGCAAACTATTAGAACATCTGGAAGGTGGAATTGCTGACTGCCATACTTTGGTACAAGAAATCAAGGCAAATACATCAAAATTATTTAACATTCAAAAGCAACAAAAAATGTTGGCTTTAAATGCCAGTATTGAAGCCGCAAGAGCCGGAGAAGCCGGACGTGGATTTGCCATTGTAGCAGACCAGGTGGAAAAATTATCACAAGACTGTAATACACTAAATTCCTCCATCTCCGAAAATGTAGAAAAGATTTCCTATGTCATTGATAAATTAACAAACGAGAAAGAAAAATAAATGAATAAGGAATGTGGTTTTGTATCATTTTACAATACACACATTCCTTTTTTTATGCTTAAATTACTATGTATGAGGCAACGATTCCGCCTCTATTATGTTTATCATGCATTTATATCTGTATAACTACAATCACTGTTCTTTTTCTTGTTCTCCAATCAATACATTTTTTCCTTCAAAAGCAAAACCATATTTCCGTATTTGTTCTTTTTTAAAACCTCTTACAAGCAACTCTGTCTCATATTTTTTCTCTTCAATTTGCGAAAGAGCAACCTGTACCGTTTCCTCTAAGGAATGTTCTTTTTTTGCATTGAATACCTTAAATTCTAAAATGATGGAATCCTCTGCCTTATCCTTTGGTTCTATCATTACATCATAACGACCAAATCCACTTTCCCGATTGGAAGTAATCCAATATTTTTCCGAAAGTTCCACAATCAAGCCAAGTACGAATCCATGATAAAAACGTTCCGGTTGTCTTTGGGAAGGTCCTTTTCCAGTATCAAAATTACTAAATACCTGCTCGGATACAAGATTCATATATTCGTTCATTTCTTCTACATTGCCACAAAGCATTGCTTTGACAAAATCATTGTAATCCCATTTTGTTTTTTTAAACCATCCACGTACCATCTTACGAAACATTCTTTTTACTTCCTGATTGGTAAGTGCCAGTTCGTATAATGGTTCTTCGTCTTCGCTGATTTGGTCCATCTGTTCATATTTGAGGACTTTTAAATAGCCACTGGCAAGCATCAGACTCCAAACTGCATCTTCATCCTCATCCAATTGATCATATACGATCCGCTCATCAATAGGACAATGCATGCTATCACCTTTTAGCAATATCTCAAAGTTACTCTTTAATCGATTGCTTCCTTCTTGCAATAATTTACTTACCAATCTATTGCTACTGGTGTTTGCCCAATAGGTATCAAATTTCCCCTTCATTTTTAGAAAGTTAATAATAGACCATGGATTGTAGATGTCTTTTTGTTTTCCAAATACAAATCCATCGTACCACCACTTTACCATTTCTTTCTTACTTCCGTATCCATAATCTTCCAAAGTAGTAAACACTTCTTCTTCTGTAAAACCAAATGCTGTTTCGTATTCGTTAGAGGTCGTTGTAACTACCATAAGATTATTTAGGTCTGAAAATACAGATTGGCATTGAACACTTGACGAAGTTCTTATGAGTCTAGTGTGAAAGCCCACCTCGTTCACTCGACGAGGTTCTTTCGAGGTCAGTGACGATGGTGCTACTCCAACCCTCGTAATTCCAGTCATTACAGCTCGTTCAAGTGAAGTATTCGTCTTAAAAGTAGCATTAAAAAGATTTCTTGTAAAATTTATTAATTCGTCCCAGTATCCATTTACATATGCTTCTTGCATTGGAGTATCATATTCATCCAAAAGGATAATCACCCTTTTTTCGTAATGTTTATGAAGGTATTGCGATAAGCGATGCAACGACATACTAACAAGGGCATCATTCATATTTTCTTTTTTTTCTATTGTTTCCCGTATATAAGATTTTTCATTTTCTGTAATATTTTTGCTTTGAAGCAAATAGTTATGATTGTCATAAAGATCTGCAATCATTCTACAAATTTTTTCTCTTGTGTTTACAAATCTATTCTCTTTTATATTTGCAAAAGAAAGGCTGTTTTCTTCCCTTTATTGTAGCAAATACATGCGTTTGAAACAAGAATCATTCAGGGATTTTTACGGACAAAATCAACGTTCTAATATTCCAACTTTTTATACGATTGAATACATATTCTATCAAAGAATGCTTACGAAATATCAATCCCCCATCTGCTTTTTAGAATGCATTTTCTGATAAAGAAAAAACGGATAAGAAACCAGATGTCCCAGTTTCTTACCCGCATACTCTTTTTCTATTTTATATCAAGTCAAGGATATTCGAAATCCGTTTTGGTACTTTTATGATAATAACGTATTCTCTTTTCACTTTATCCCATCAAGGGAAAATGCCCTTTATTTCCTCCGCAAAAATTAATTTTTTCAGCGCTACAATATAGGCACCCATACGATAGGTACAGGAATATTGTTCTACTGCCTCCTGTATCTCTGCAAACGACTGCGTCATCAGTTTTTCCAGCATATCATTGACTTGATTTCGTTCCCAAGTTAATTCCTGTATGTTCTGTACCCATTCAAAGTACGATACGATAACGCCACCGCTATTGGCAAAAATATCTGGAATTAACAGGATGCCTCTTTCTTTCAATATGGCATCTGCTTCTGTTGTAGTTGGTCCATTTGCAGCTTCTACGATATAACGACATGCCAGCTTTGGTGCATTTTCTTCTGTAATCTGATTCTCCAATGCCGCAGGTACTAAAACATCGCAGGCACAGGTCAAAACTTCCGCATTGGTAATGTGTGTGATGTTAGGTGCCTCATACTCCTTTAATAATTTTCCCGTCTGCTCTACAAAATCCGAAATTACATCCATATCCAAACCATTTGCACAGTAAATACCACCAGAAACATCGCTAACGGCTACCACCTTTGCACCTCTATGATGAAAAATCCTAGCAGCATTGCTTCCTACATTTCCCATTCCCTGAATGGCTACCGTCGTCCCAGCAAGTTCTTTTCCAACCGTCTTTAACAAAAGTTTTGTACTGATCACCACACCTCGCCCGGTCGCTGAATTTCTACCTCTGGAACCACCGAGTTCAATTGGCTTTCCTGTTACAACGCCAGGACATGGTTTTCCTTGCAACTGGCTATAGGTATCCAACACCCATGCCATGGTCTGTGCATTGGTGTTTACATCCGGTGCTGGAATATCCGTATCAGCTCCAATGATTGGTGCAATTGCAAAGGTATATCTTCTGGTAAGATTTCTTAATTCTCTCTTGGATAAAGTCTTAGGATCCACCTTTACTCCACCTTTTGCTCCTCCATATGGAATATTGGCAACGGCACATTTTAAAGACATCCACGTTGCTAATGCTTTTACCTCACTTAATGTACAATCCTCATGAAATCGAATTCCACCTTTAAACGGTCCCCGAATGTTAGAATGTTGTACCCGATAACCTTCAAACACCTTTACGGTCCCATCATCCATTTCCAAAGGTAAGTACACCTTTGTCTCACGCTGTGGGTTCTTTATAATGTCAAACATCGTTTTATCTATTTTACCAACTTCCATGGCCTCTTCCATCGTTGCCACTACGTTCTCATACGGATCATATACTTTTGCCATAATCGTCGCTCCTTTTCCTGCAAATCTTTGTGTAATCTTTTATACCATTTTGCTTGAGGCAGGGACCTTGTTTCTTTATGTATCAGACTATAAAGTATGTTTTCGCCGGCTTTGGTTTTGACCTCTTACACACCCACATCTTATGCCCTCCTTTTTCTTCCGTCAATACTTTTTTAAAAGAGGAAATTTCTTTATTTTTTTCAGCCCAAAACTTTATTTTCTTTTGTCTTTTTATTCCTTCACTTTCAAAAAATAAGTCAAACAAATCTATTTATCTTTTTTCCAAAATGTACCACTAGCATTTTTTCCCTTCATTGCTATACTAAAATTATGTAGAACTTTACAGGTCTGTAACAATCCGGGGGTGCATAAACATGAAAAATAATGAATTAGATTCCATTGATAAACGAATTTTAGAAATCTTACAAAAAGATGCCAGAACCCCTTTAAAGGAAATTGCCAAGGAGTCTTATTTAACTGCTCCTGCTGTTTCCACACGCATTGCACATCTGATTGAAAAAAATTATATTACCGGTTTTCATGCCACACTAAATCCAGAGTTGCTTGGGTACCATATTAAAGCATTTATAAATCTGGAAGTTGCTCCCAACGATAAAAAAGAATTCTATCCATATATCAAAAAATGTCCCAATGTCATTGAATGTAACTGTGTAACCGGAGATTACTCCATGCTGCTGGAAGTACAGTTTTGTACAACCAATGACCTGGATCAATTTATTGGCGAATTGCAAACATTTGGGCGCACAAAAACCCTTATTGTATTTTCTACTTCTGTAGAACATCGTGGAGTGCAAGTATTCTAAATAATTCATCTCCTTCTACATCCTTCTTTTATTTCAATAATTTACCGGTATACTTATGTGTCATTTTTGTGTTATATTGTCCGTGTTACTGCTAACAATCACAGTTTTATCTTTCAGAATATGGCTGTGATCTATTTTTATTACAACGGAAACTCCGAGAACAATGATTTTGTTTCCCAATTGGCTCAACTGGTAAATGTAGAACGTGCCAAAGCTGGACTTTCTCCTGTCACATTGGATACCACCTTATCCAAAGCCGCGCAGGTTCGTGCCAAAGAAACGGTAAGTTACTTTTCCCACACCCGTCCAAACGGAAGTACCTTTTCTAGTGCAATTACAGAACAGGGCATTTCTTTTCGTGGTGCAGGAGAAAATATTGCATATGGACAGAAAACTCCACAGGAAGTTATGAATGGCTGGATGAACAGTGCAGGGCATCGTGCTAATATCCTGAATGTTAATTTTACTAAAATTGGTGTAGGATATTATCAGCAAAATGGTGTAAATTATTGGACACAATTATTTACTTATTAAATTTAACATAGCACTAAATTTTTAATTATTCGCTAAATCGTTTTATTACGGTTACCCATTTTTCATTGCCAATTATCTCAATGATATAATTTTCCAAAAAATAGCATTATTAAAAATTTATTGACAATCTGATATCTGTACTATATAATCAAATTCATAATAAAAACGAGGAAGTTTATAGAGACATAAACTTTCTCGTTTTTTATTTATGCGAACAACAAATCAAGATTTTATAAATGCGTAAGAAAATCTACTGCCATTAGGCGGTGGGTACTCTTACACACAAGTCTTGAGGACTGTCGCATTCACTTTGGAAACTCACAAAACATTTTTGTAGTTTCTTTTTGCACCTCCATGCCAGTGTGTAACCCGATAACGTAGTTTTAGGAACCTAACAAAGACAATTTACTATTGTCAAAGATGCAAGTACGTGAAAACTATTTGCGCTGATTTAAAAGGAGGATGAAGCAAATATGAAAAAACACAATTTAATTAAGAAAGAATTTGCCGCATTTGCATTGTCAACTGCTATGGTATTTTCTATGTTCCCTGCAATAACCCCTGCACCAATTGCTAATGCTGCAACTGCTGCCACAGAGGCTTCCAATAGCAAAAAAGTTACTACCGCAGAGGATGACCTAGAAAATATTTTTACAACAATTGACTTGATGGATGCCAGTATATCCGAGCTTAGTTCCGCAATGGAAAAAGGTGAGTTGACTGCTGTACAGTTGGTACAAATGTATCTTGATCGAATTAACGCTTATGATAAGTCTTTAAACCTAAACTCCATCATTTCCATAAACCCTGACGCTTTAACAGAAGCTGCTAAGCTAGATCAGCTAAAAGCAGAAGGAAAAATCAAAGGAAAGCTTCATGGTATTCCTATTATCGTAAAAGATAATTACGATGTAGCAGGAATGGCAACTACTGCTGGTTCCGCTTCTCTTGCAAATTCCATTGCACCAGATGATTGCTATGTAGTAAAAAAATTAAAAGAACAGGGCGCTATTATATTAGCAAAAGCAAATATGTCCGAGTTTGCATCCAGTGGTTCTGACTCACGCTCCACACTTGGAGGCACCGCACATAATCCGTATGATACTACACGTTCCTCTGCAGGTTCTTCTGGTGGAACAGCCGTTGCAGTTACTTGTAATTTTGCAGCCGCAGGTTTAGGAACCGATACTGGTTCTTCCATTCGAAGACCATCCTCTTTTAACAACTTATACGGCATCCGTCCATCAAAAGGGCTAACTTCCATTGATGGCGTAATTCCACTAAATGCAGACCGGGATGTAACAGGTCCTCTTTGTAGAAGTGCAGAAGATTTAGCTATTATGTTAGAAGGAATGGCTGGAACCGATCCTGCTGACAGTTATACTGCTAATGCAAATAATTTAATTCCATCTGGTGGTTATACTTCTAACCTGACTAGTAACAGCCTAAAAGGAAAGAAAATCGGTTACCTTTCCAACTCATTTGGATATTCTGTATTAAACACAGGAGAAGTTGCTACAGGAAGCGCAGTATCCTTGGATAACAAAATTAGTGGTATGGTTACAAAAGCAAAAAGTAACTTAGTAAAAGCTGGAGCAACACTTGTAGATGTATCAAACTTAATTCCAGAAACATTGATTACCAGCCTTAGACAAAAAACCAGCTACAGTGTATTTGAATGGGATATGAATGAATATCTTGCTTCCCTTGGTGAAAATGCTCCATGTAAAACAGTAAAAGATATTATGAATACAGGATTAGGTGTGAATTATATTAACATTAACGTAAAAAATCCTGCTAATTCTCTATCTGAGATGACAAATCCACGTACAACAGAGGATTGGAATACTTGCTGGAATAATATGTTGAATTTCCGAACAACAATAAGCAAGATTTTAAAGGATAATGGCATTGATGCTGTTATTTATGTTTCACAAACCGATGTATCCAATGTGCAAGAGGAAAATGCAAACCTAGCAAAAACAACTGTCAATAAAAATAATGCTGCAAGCTACATAAACTATTTTGGACCTGTAGCAGGACTTCCTGACATGATGATGCCTATGGGCTTTGCAAAAACAGATGCCGCAAATGGTTATACCGAAAAAATGCCTTTAGGTATGTCAATGTTTACAAGCTACGGAAATGAAGAAACCTTATTTGAAATTGCATACGCATACGAACAACAGGCAGGAAGCAGTATCAGAAAAGCACCAAATAGTGTTCCAGCTTTAAAAGATGAAAATGTAAATGCTTATCTGGATAATCTTATGGACGCCGTTTACAGTATCGATTACGACAAATATACGGTATATCCAGAAGCAAAGATAAAGAAAATGTATAGCAAATATGATGCGGCTGAAAAAGTAAATACCAATGATATCTATGAGACTTATGATGCTGCATACGATTTAGCTGTTGCCTATGACTCTGTTTTAACTGCTTTAAATGGAAAGGAAAAAGTAAAAACACCAACTGTCAGCAAACCTGCTAAAGCAAAAATTTTGAGCGTAAGCAGAACAGCCTCTAACAAGAAGATAACAATAACAATGCAAAAACAGAAGGAAATTGCAGGATATAAAATTCAATATTCTACATCTAAGAATTTTACTTCTCCAACAACTAAAACAGTTACTTCTTCCACTGTCAAAAAAGCAGTAAACAAGCTGAATGCCAAAAAGACTTATTATGTTCGAGTACGTGCATATAAAACTTCAAATACCAAAAAGATCTATGGTGCATGGTCAGTTGCAAAAAAGATTTCTATTACTAAGTAAAACATGCATCGGTAAAAAACGAGCAAGAAACGCTCCATAGTGAATGTATAAACTAGCCTATAGTTTTTTGAAAGAGTAAGCTTACTTAAACTATTTCAAAAACTATAGGCTATATAATTGAGGAACAAAGTGGACAAGTCCACTTCAACTTCCTGTATCCCTCACTCATGAGGGACTTGCTCCACTTTACGTACCAGATGCGGGTTGCACGCTTTTTGCCCCCTCTTCCTTTCGCATCTGTGCAAATCCACGCGGAGCATTTTTACTTTATAGGACGCATTTCCCTATAAAGTAAAAAACAGGCATCCCTTTTCAGATGCCTGCCTGTTCTGTTTCTATTTTGTATCCTTACAAAATCTTTTCTACTACCCCATTGTAGTTTCTTCTAAAATCCTTCTTATTCAATTTTCCTCTGGCTGCCTTTGGGCTTTCAACATCCTCCCCAATAACAGCCATACTTTTTTATATGATAACTCATATTCCATAAATGCATTGGAAAATGAGTATCCATCCAAACTGCCGTCATTCTAAAACATAACAGACATGAGCAAGGTTATGGAAAAAAAGCATAACACCGTAGTCACCATAATCCCTCTGGACAATAACTCTGTGTCCTCTCCAACCTTTTCTGCCTGTATAAGTGGTAAATTTGCCACAGGCATCGCTGCCATCAAACAAAACGCCTGTACCATTTCTGTTGGGAAATGCAACGCTTTTAACAATACCACCAAAACAATCGGTACCAACAGCATACGGATTACAATGTAAATCCAAATACTTTTTTCTTTTAGTCCCTCCTCAACGGAAGACTTGGCAATAGACACACCTAACAACGCCATAGATAAAAAAACTGTAGCGTTTCCAAGGTAAATAATGCTATTGGAAAGTACCACTGGAAGTTTCAGATCAAACCAGAATATCACCAATGTCAAGAGTGCCATAATCGTGCCCGGAGAGAAAATCTTTTTTAAATCGATTCGTTCCTCTTTTCCACCCAATACAGTTACTCCATGGGTATAAAAAAGCAGGCAATACATCACATTACACACAATGACATACAACATAGCACTGTCGCTTAGTACAGCCCTTCCCACAGGGATTCCAATGAAGCCTACATTTGTGTATACAGTCATTACATTATAAAATTTTTCTTCCGATTTTTTGATAGGCAATAGTTTGGGTATCACATATCCTAATACACATAAACAAGCATACAATCCAATACCTACGCAAATGGCATTTAACAAATCCTTATGGGTTGTTGTGATATTCCCAGATAACACACAGGACATAATCAATGCCGGATTCACAATATCCATCACGATAACCGACAATTTTTTTGCCGTATTTTCATCTATAATATCTTTCTTCTGTAAATAGACACCCACTAACACTAAGATTGCAATGACTGCCATTTGTTGCAAAATCACAATTGTACTCATAACTGATTTTATTCGCCTCCTACATGCGAGCGAATGCAGCTAATATGAAGCTGCATAGCCTCAAGCAATTGCTTTTCATTTTTATTTTTTAGTGCCTGAATAATATTCAAATGCTCCTGGTTCGCACGTTCCCGGTGTTCTCTTCCTTCTGACAAAAATTGCTCTCGATTAGCCATTTTATTAAGCGTACCTGTCATAATAGATAGCACCCTGTTATGGGTACAGATAGAGAGTGCCAGATGAAACTTTGCATCATACAAAATAAATTCATCTGGCTCCTCTATATATTCTTTCAGCCGTTCATACAATTCTTCCAACACCGCAATATCCTTTTGTGTCACTCTCTCAATCAACATAGGAATCATAGCTGTCTCCATCAGTTCTCTGGCTTCCAACACATCTACCTGTGTAACGCGACTGGTATCCAGCGTACCCTGAATCTTATCTATGGACAATCTATCATTCATTTGATTCACAAAGGTCCCTTTCCCATACTCCGTACGAACCAAGCCTTTTTCATTTAATAATTTAATTGCTTCCCGGATAACGGTTCTACTCACCTGATATTCTACTGCAAGTTTCCGCTCCGATAACTTCATATTTTCTTGCAGTATTCCTTCCTGAATCTTCTTAATCAGGCTGTCAGATACTTGCATATATAATAATTCTGACATACACATCCCTCTTTTCTTTCTCCAGGCTACAAACGATATTATCTATCACACGCAGAATCGTTCTGCCAGAAGTGTTTATAAAGTGACTAGATACAGGAAATAGCAAAAGGATTTTCCTTTTTCATGCACTTTGTTTTTATTATATCCAATTTTATAGGAAATGTGTAAAACTGTTTTTTCATAACATTATTATTTACGGCTTTCTCCTATCCATTCAGAATATCAAAATCATTCATATGTAACCTCTTTATTTACAATATTGGTAGGTCTTTGTTCCAACTTCTTTGATAACCGCTGTGCAAGATGTTCCAAACACCTTCTCCTTCCTTCATAGAAGGCATCCTCCGACATAAAGGCTGCATGAGGTGTTAAAATACAGTTCTCCAACCCAAATAATTCACTGGTTTCTGTTGCCTCATCTTCGATTACATCAATGGCTGCTGCCTGTATTTCTCCCTCTTTCAATGCTTTTACAAGTGCAGGTTCATCCACAACCGAGCCTCTTGCCGTATTGATGAAAAATGCCGTTTTCTTCATTTTCTTAAATTGTTCTTCCCCCATCATATGATAGGTAACACCTTCAATCAATGGACAATGCATGGATACAAAATCAGATGTCTCTAGCAATTCATCCAACGTTTCCGCCTTTTCACATCCATATTCTGCTAAAAATTCTTTTGTTTTTGTAGGTGCATATACTAAAATTTTCAACCCTAGAGACTGCAACATTGGTACCATTCTTTTTGGAATCTCACCAAAAAACACCATACCAAATACCTTGTCTTTTAAACGGTAAGTCTGATAGCCTAACAATGGGTCCCATTTTCCACTCTGTACTGTGCGGTCAAAAAAGGTAATTTTTCTTGCAAGATCAATGGCAAATCCGACTGAATGCAACGCCACTTCATCTGCACAAAATCCTGGAATATTTGTAACACAAATATTATGCTCGGTAGCTGCGTCAATGTCCACACAGTTATAACCAATACTTTGCAGCGATACAATCTTAAGCTCTGGCGCCATGTCCATGACTTCTTTTGTTACCTGTTCATATTCTACTACAAGTCCCTCGGCACCTGTATCACGTACATATTCTCCAAAGGTCTTTTTATATTCTTTATCCTTAATTTCAATCAACTCTAAATCATCAATGCCCCATTCCTTCAAAAGTGCATTTTCATAATCCAAATTATCATCAATGTTAAAATATAATACCTTAGCCATAAGCAGTTCCTCCTTTTTGCCTCTATTACTCTAGGTGATTGCGAAATTTTACAATACAGCACCCCAACTACTCTTCCAGACAAAATTTTATCTTAACCATCTGCGCCAGTGCTTCTGCTGTGCCATTAATGCCGAATATATCACTATTGATCAGCAAATCCAAATGTTGTGGATCTCCAGGAGCAAAACCGGCATAATGCAAATGATATGCCTTTCTTGCTTTGTCTACTTTCTTTATTGTTCTTTTGGCTGCCTCCTGATCCATGCGAAGAATATCCACACAATTGCGGTATCTTGCCTCATATGGTGCATAAATATGGACCCGCAAGCAATTCTTTTCATTTTCAAACACATAATCTCCACAACGTCCCACAATAATACAAGAACTCTTGTCTGCAACCTCACGAATAATTCTGGTCTGTTCATGGAATATCTGATCCTGCTGCTCCGTAGCCTCATTTCCCAAAGGATAACTCATATTAAAGAAACGGTTTCTTGCACTTTCTTCCTTATCTTTAATCACCGACACTGGAAGTCCTAAATTCTGTGCCGTTTTTTCTACAATGTCTCTATCATAAAATTCGATTCCCAAAAGTTCAGCCAGACGCTTTGCAATGGGACGTCCCAAACTTCCAAATTCTCTGGAAATCGTAATAATGTATCTCTTCTCCATCCCAATTCCTCCTTTTTCTTATGATGTACTCTCGGAATCTCCCTTGCACCCACTTTTGCGACTGTTTTTCCGCCAGCTATACACAAATTTAATCAACGTACGCTCCACGTACGCCTCATAAATTTGTGCATATCTGACAAAAAACCATTTTGCAAAATCAGGCACAAAGAGACTCCGAAAGTACATTATGATAATTTCTGATTGCGAAACTCAATTTACTTTGAAACTTTTTTTTGCACAACTTACATAGCAACACAAGGCATATTTTCGATGTCTTTTACAAACTTTCTTCTAAAATTTTATATCCCAGTTCTTCTGTAAATGGAATTGGATTCATCCAAAGCAACCGATACCCCATAGTACCCTTTACAATTTCCGGGAACATATCCTTTGTGACTTTAAGGCTGGTAATATTATCTGGGATGCCAATTTCCGCATTGATTTCTGCTATTTTTTCACCTGCTGCCTGTGCCGCCTCTTCCGTAGTCATCTCACTGGTATCCACACCCAACAAAGCCGCAATATCTGCAAATTTTTCCATATCACCCTTATAGTTATACTTCATAACCTTTGGTAACAGGATTGCATTGGTAATACCATGTGGCGTATGTGCCACGCCTCCCATAGACTGGGAAATTCCATGTACCGCCCCTAATCCTCCATTTGCCATGGTTATGGCTGCCATTGTGCTTGCCTGTGCCATCATCATGCGACTTTCCAGATTTTCTGGTTCTTTTACGGCAATTGGCAAATGCTTTGCAATAATTGCAATGGCTTTTCTTGCATACATTTCCGTAAATACACTGGAATTTTTTGAAGTATAGGATTCAATCGCATGGGTCATGGCATCCATCCCGGTTCCTGCCGTTACAGATGCGGGCATTCCTTTTTGCATCAACGGATCTAAAATTGCCACTTTGGCATATAAATTAGGATGTGTACAGGAGAGTTTGATATGTTCCTCTGTATCTTCAATTACGCTGGCACAGGACACCTCCGATCCACTTCCTGCTGTGGTTGGAATACAAATTAATGGTACAGATGGATATTTTGGTGTTCTGGACCCTCCAAAGAGATATTCCTTTATTCTGCCTTCATTATTTTTCAACATACATACTGCCTTAGCGGTATCCATTGGACTTCCACCGCCCACTGCAATGACCAGATCATATGCTTTTTCTCTCACCTGGGCTGCCAAATTATCAATCAATTCCATAGGAGGTTCCGGTATGGTATCTGAAAAAATATCGAATGAAATTCCCTGCTCCTTCATAGATTCTGTCATTGCCAAAAACGCATCTGTTTTTGCAACAACACCATCTACAATGACCAGTACAAGATTTGCCTGAAACAGTTCTACCCATTTATTTAATTTCTGACTTTCTCCAACTCCTGTCACAATCTTGATTGGAGAATAAAACTCAAATTCCGTTCTCATCTATTTTACCTCCTCATATATTCCTTCCTGTGCATTTGTCATATGAAACAACTTTCTTCGTCTTCTTGCAATTGGAACACCAGGTTGCAAATATCTTCCAGCCCTCTTCTCCAATAGACGAAATGCTTGCTCAAAAACAATAAAAATAACCCAGTAACAAATTGCACAAACAATATAGCATTCTAAAAATCTCTGACTCATAGTAGCATAGTTTCTTGCTTCTCCCATCATTTCCATGATGGTTACCATACAAGCGAGAGAACTTGCCTTTAATAAGTTTACAAAATGATTTCCAAAGTTTGGTATGGCAATTACTACACATTGTGGAATAATAATTCTAGTCATCTTCTGCCATGCCGTAAATCCACCTGCATCGCAAGCTTCCCATTGTCCCTTCGGAATGGTATGTAATGCTGTGGTAATCATGTCACACATATATGGTGCATAGGATAATGCCAACGCAAATACCGCAAAGATATAGGTCGGTGGTTTCCGAATATCATAGGTATAAAATGCAAATAAATGATCGATACCTCCCATAATTCCATCAATAGCCGTATGGAACACATATAAGAAAATCAAAATAGGGATTCCTTTTAAAAACGAACATAACACAGAAAAAAGCATTCGAACCGGGGTCCATTTACTCAACACACCAAAGCTTAACAAAATTCCTAGAAGTAAAGCCAGCAATACAGACCACAATGTCAAACTTAACGTAGTCGGAACTCCAGCTAATACTTTTTCCAAACAAGTTCTATATACTTCCATAAGTCACACCTCCTATCCTTTTGCTGCAAAAAGTTTCTTTGTTTGCATTGCGGGATTTCCTTTATTGAGCCTTCTCGTTACCAAATTGGAAACAAATAAAATAAGTAATCCCATAATCCAGAAAATCACTCCTACTGTTATGTACAGTTCCAACTGTCCAACTCCATAATTGTTTTTTACCAATTGCTGTGCCTTTCCCAGAATATCATAGACTCCAATTACCGCTGCAATAGAAGTATTTTTCATAAGTTCCAAAGACATATTTGTAAGATTAGGCAAGGCACTGGCCGCTCCCTGCGGCAATATAACTCTTCGAAAAGTCTGTAACGGTCCCATTCCCAAACTCTGTGCTGCTTCAATCTGCTTATAATCCAAAGCAATATATGCGGAGCGAAAGATTTCTGCAAAAAACGCTGCCATATTTAAGGAAAAAGAAATTAAAGCATAAATGATGGGATCCCATGTATTCGTACTTATGCCATTGTCATTGCAAATAAGGGGTATCCATATAAAAATTAACAAAAGCTGTACCATCATCGGCGTTCCTCGCATAAAAGATATAAAAACACTGGATAGTCCTTTTAACAACGGATTTTTTCCAATCTTTGCCCATGCGAGAAAAAAGCCTAATATTGCAGCAATGAAAACAGATATTACTAACATATAAAGTGTTGTCGGCAAAGATTCCAACAAAGCCGGCAAATACTTCCATACAATTTCCAAAGACTTTTTCATAATCTCACCTCCGCATATCCCCTACCTGAAACACAAGTGTTCCAGGCAGGCAATCAAACTTTTCTACTTCTCATACCAATTGGCATTCTCGGCTGTATAACCATCATAGTCAAACAAAGAATCCGTATCCTTCGCTGTCTCAAAGTAATCTGCACCCAGATACTCTTCTGATAACTTCTTTAAAGTTCCATCCTTATATAATTCTATGGTTGCTTCATTTACTGCCTCTCTAAAATCTGTCAATGACTTATTGATTACACAAACACAGGCTGCTGCTGTAATTGGATCCGAACAAAATGTGGTATCCTTTAACTCTGGTTTTGAGTTAAGCAAGTCCTTATACATAGATTCTCCACCAAACCAACAGTCATACTGTCCCTTGATGACCGCTTGTACTCCATCCAAGTAAGGAATATACTCGGATGTAGGATCTTGTTTATACTTTACATCCGGATATTGTTTTGCCATATCACTAAGTGCAACTGACAATCCATCATTTGGTGGGTTTGGAACTAATGACTTTCCATCCAAATCTTCAAACTTTGTAAAGCTATCCTCTTTTCTGGAAATCAAGTTGATCGGATAATAACTTTCTGGAATACTTAACAAATAATTTTCTGCTCTTGCAGGTGTAACAAAGTGTGCAGAAACAGACATTGCATAGGTTCCTGCCTGGATTGCTGCAGGTGCCGCATCTGCACTGGCAGCTACATATTCAAACTTATAATCTTCCAGCTTTTCATCCAACGCCTTCATATATTCATAATCATAACCTTGGAACTGTCCTTTTTCATCGGTATATGTATAAGGTGCCATTGCGTCTAAGACAGCAACCGTTACGGTATACGTTCCGTCTCCATTATCCTTTAAGCCTGCAATACTCTTGGAAGAAGATTTTGACCCCATAGAACTATCGTTACCACTTCCTTTTCCGCAACCTGATAAACAACCAATCACCATTGCCATCACTAAAAATGTAGTTATCGCTTTTCTTACAAACACCCTTTTTCTCATAAGCGTATCCTCCTTTTGTTTAAGCATTAATACGTGCTAAAAATTCCTGTGTACGTTCTGTTTTTGGATGATCAATTACCTCCTCCGGAGTTCCATCCTCTACCACTACCCCACCTTCCATAAAAATCACGCGGGTTGCAGCTTCCTTTGCAAATGCAATTTCATGCGTTACAATCATCATAGTAATTCCTGTCTTTGCAACTTTACGAATACAAGAAAGCACCTCCCCAACCAATTCTGGATCAAGCGCTGAAGTAGGCTCATCAAATAGTAACAAATCCGGTTCCATCACCAACGCTCTGGCAATTCCTACTCGTTGTTGCTGTCCACCAGATAACTGCGATGGATAAAAATCCTTCTTTTCTAAAAGACCAACATCTGCTAAAGCCTTTTCCGCTTTTTTTCTAGCTTCCTCCTTATGCATCTTCTTTACAACAACAAGACCTTCCATAACATTTTCTACTGCTGTTCGATTACGAAACAGATTGTATTGCTGAAATACCATAGCTGTTTTTCTTCGTAAATTTCGAATTTTCTTTTTACTCTTTTCTTTTGCACCTACTGTATAAGCATTTACAGTAATACTGCCTTCATTGGCCTGTTCCAAGAAGTTAATACAGCGAAGCATCGTCGTTTTTCCAGAACCACTTGGTCCCAGGATTACAACCACTTCTCCTTTATTCACTTCAATGTTCACACCATTCAGTACGTTGTTGTCTCCAAAATGCTTATACACATTTTTAATGGATAACATTCTCTCTTCTGGCATCTTACATTCCTCCAATCTGTTTCGCCTTCTCTCCGAGAAGGAATTGGGATAATACATCTGCTTTTTCAAAATTCCTGTTGTCAAGCGGATATTCGCAATTGAAGCAGGGGACTTACTTGACTCGATTAAAAAGCAAAAAGGGCGCTATCTTCACTAGAAGAATAGCGCCCTTGCTAACGAATCAATCTAACTGGTCTAACCAGTTGTCCTTGAATGCATTCAATATAGCATGGTTTATTTTTGCTGTCAATACGTTTTTTTTGGTAATTTTCCCCTCTCCATCTCTGTTTTTTCTATACTTAAAGCTATCCCATTACAATTCTCCCAATACTTCATTCCAAATCTTTGGAATCCTTGCAATTGCAAAGTCTACAAAACTTTTTGCTGCTGGAGATAATTTTTTATAACTTTTCATTCCAATTCCCATATCCCGATAATAAGGCGGGTCTACCGGAATGCATTCCACCTTATAATGGTATCCAGTACAGATTAGTTGGGTCAGTATACTCAATCCTAATTTGTTTTCCACCATGGATAAAATCGTATGGTCATCTAACACCGAATAATTATATTTTGGTGTAATTCCCGAACACTCTAATGCATTATGAATATCAAAATCATTTCCATCTGCAGAAAGAATAAAGGGCTGTCCTTCAAAGCTTTCCATCGGGAAGTTTCGTTTATGATCTAATGCATATCCTTCTGGCAATACAGCTACCAGTGGATCTTTCCCATATGAAAAAAAATCCATTGTTCTGGCATACGGACGACTGATAAAAGCAAAATCTATCTCATTGCTGTCAATCCAGCTTAAAATATTTTCCGCACCACCCTCTCGAATATCGATAATCAGATTAGGGTGGAATTCTTTAAATTCCCGTAATATCATTGGCAACAAATGTATGGATACACTGGAGTAGGCTCCAATCGTCATCTTTCCATACTCTAGTCCTTTGATACTATAAATCGTTTGTTCCAGTCTTTCTTGTATCCTCATCAATTCCCGCATGGTGGGAAGTAACAATTCTGCTGCCGGAGTCAGTGTAACTCCATATTTCTCTCGAAAAATAACAGGAAAACCTAATTCTTCCTCTATTTTTTTTAATATGTGACTAGCTCCTGGCTGAGAATACCCCAACCGTTCTGCTGTTCTTGTTATATTTTTTGTTTCTGCAAGGTCCAGTAGCAATTCATATTCTTGAAAATCCATATTCAACACATCCTTACCTCATGTTCTGTTGCTATCATACCTATTTTTGTTTTTGCTGTCAATCCAGATATTCATTTTATTTATATCTAATATTAGTTTTTAGAAGTTTACTTATCTCTCAATGTGCCGTATGATAAGGACATCCAAACGAGATACCACAGAATGGTTCTCGAAGAGATTACTTAAGTTTAAAACAGAAAACACATCAAAGGAGGTCGGTTCATATGCCAATGAAATTTGAGGACTATAAAAAATATTTAAGTCCTGTCTTCTACAAGCAGACAAACTTAGTTGCAAAATCTGCCAGTGGTTGTTATTTGACAGATGTAAACGGAGACAAATATTTAGACTTTGTACAGGGTATTGCAGTAAATGCAATGGGACACAATTATCCGCCCATTGTGAAAGCAATTCAGGAACAGGCAGGTAATCTGGTCAATGCTTCCTTTAACCTGGTAAATTATGAGTCCACCTTAACACTTGCCAAGGAGCTTGCCGGTGTCACCCCAAAAGGGTTAGACTCTATCTTCTTTACCAATGGTGGTGCAGAAGCAACCGACAGTGCATTAAAACTTTCTATGTCCTATACAGGCAGAAGTGCTGTAATCGCCTTTATGGGTTCCTTCCACGGAAGAACTGTTGGTGCTACCTCGATTACAGGCTCCAATTCAAAATATCGAAAGCACTATAATCCATTGATGGGAAATGTTTATTTTTCTCCCTATCCAAGTAAAGACCTCTGCCCAGAGGGAATGCCCGCAGAAGAACGTGCTGATTATTGCTTATGGGAATTAAAAAAATTATTGCAATATATTGTATGGCCGGAAGATGTTGCCTGTATCTATATGGAACCAGTCATGGGCGAAGGCGGATATGTGGTGCCGGATAAAAAGTTTGTACAGGGTGTTGCAGACATTTGCAAGCAGTACGGCATACTTTTGATTTTTGATGAAATCCAATCGGGCTTTGGTCGTACCGGTAAAATGTGGGCCAGCCAGCATTTTGATGTTGTTCCTGATATTATGACTGTGGGAAAGGCAATTGCAGGAGGACTTCCAATGAGTGCTGTTATTTCTACTCCTGAAATTATGGACAAGTGGCCAATTGGTACACACGGTACAACTTTCGGAGGAAATCCGGTTGCTGCCGCCGCAGGATGTGTGGTACTGGAACAGTATAAGGATGGCAGCCTTTTGAAAAATGTAAATGAAATGGGTGCCTACCTAAAGGAAAAACTTACTGGCTTGATGGAAAAGTATCCTTGTATTTCCGATGTTCGTGGAGTTGGTTTAATGATTGCCATTGAATTTTCCCATGAAGATGGCTCTCCTGCACAGGATATCTGGGTAGACGTCAAGGCAAGGATGTTAAAGCGACATATGCTGACCTTAAACTGTGGTGTACACGGAAATGGAATGCGTTTTGCCACTCCATTAAACGTCAAAAAGGAAGAACTGGACGAAGGACTTGCTATTTTAGAAGATTCAATTAAGGAAATGTACGCAGAAAAGAAATAGAACATATTTATAGAACAAATAAACCAATTGGATTCATGTCCGCATGGCTCTTCATGAATCACATAAGCACAAAGCCATGCAGAAAAGAGGTATATTATGAGAACACAGATTACATCAGAAAAATGCGGAGAATGTCATGGACCATACGCTTTAGGCGTAAAAATGGGAAATATTATTTTTACTACTCAGATTGGAACCGATGTCACTGGTGAAATGGTAGCAGGCGGTATGAAGGAACAGACAAAGGCAACCATGGAAAATGCTAAGGCTGTTTTGGAAGCTGCTGGTGCTTCTATGGATGATATTGGAAAAGTCACCATTTATATTAAGGATATTTCTCTTATTCCAGAAATGAACGAAGTCTATAAGACTTACTTCCCAGAAGGTAACTTCCCTGCAAGATGCTGTACACAATGTGTAGATATGGTAGATGGATGCCTGGTAGAGATGGAGTTCGTTGCCGTAACGGAATAATAGGTATTTGGAAGATTACCTTAGTCAAGCGGATATTCGCAATCCGCTTCCCTACTTGATTCGGTTAAACAATAAACTAGCAAAGGCGCTGGATGGTATCAAATTCCATCCAGTCCTTTTTACATAAGGAGGAAATGCTATGTGCCTAAGAGTGGATCATCATGTAATTTTGGATTGCACCCATGTCGGTGATGAAGTAGAAATCACCGTAGATGGCAAGGTAATAAAAGCCTACGAAGGCGAACCGATCTTGGCTGCAATCCTAAATGCAGGAATCAAAATAAATCGTTACACAGTAAAAAGGAAAGAACCTCGTGGCTTATTTTGCGGAATTGGACAATGCACAGACTGTGCGATGGTCGTAGATGGCAAAGCAAATGTTCGTACATGTATTACCCCAGTCAAAGCTGGTATGGTAATCAAAACACAAGATGGATTAGCAAAGGGGGAATAGATTATGCTCGAAAAAGATGTATTAGTAATTGGTGCCGGTCCTGCCGGATTGGCTGCTTCAATAGAAGCCGGAAAATATGGTGCCTCCGTTCTTCTTGTGGACTTAAATATGCAGCCTGGAGGACAACTATTTAAGCAGATTCATAAATTCTTTGGTTCCAGTGCCCATCGTTCCGGTACCAGAGGTTATGATATTGGAAAACAGCTTTTAAAGGAAGCAGAGGAATCAGATGTAGAAATTTGGATGCAAAGCACCGTAATCGGTATCTTCCCAGGGAATAAAATTGCCATAGAAAAGGGATTAGACAGTGGTGAGAAAGAAATGGTTACTATGCAGGCAAAAAAAATTATCATTGCCACAGGAGCATCTGAAAACGCAATCCGATTTAAGGGTTGGACTACCCCTGGTGTTATGGGTGCGGGAGCCGCACAGACTATGATCAATGTAAATCATGTAAAACCAGGACAAAAGATTGTAATGCTTGGCACTGGTAATGTAGGACTGATCGTTTCCTATCAGCTTATGCAGGCTGGCTGTGATGTGGTCTCTTTAATCGAAGCCGCACCAAAAATTGGTGGATATGCGGTACATGCTGCTAAAATTCGTCGTGCAGGCGTTCCAATCCGTTTGCAGCATACCATTATAGAAGCGAAAAAGGGAGCAGATGGCTGCGTCTGTGGTTGTGTCATTGCTCAAGTAGACAATCATTTTCAACCAATTCCAGGAACAGAGGAAACCATTGCATGTGATACCATTGCACTGGCTGCAGGATTAAAACCTACTATGGATCTTGTAAAACTGGCCGGTTGTAAACTTACCTTTAATGGTCCATTTGGCGGTTATATTCCATTGCACAATGAACGGATGGAAACCTCCTGTGAAGGTGTGTTTGTTGCAGGAGATACTACAGGTGTAGAAGAAGCTAATACTGCTTTAGAGGAAGGAAAAATTGCTGGTATCAGTGCTGCTGAAGATTTAGGACTTCTCACTGCTGACGCAGCATCTGACAAGCGGGCAGAAATCTGGGATCGTCTACATTCCCTTCGCCTTGGCCCATTTGGAGAACGACGTATGATAGAAAAAGAAGTGGTTATGGATGAGTACAAAGAACGGATTGGTACTCCATCACCAATTCAGTAAGGAGGAACAAGCTATGGCATTGATCAATACAGGATATTTAGAATATGAAGAATTAGAAAGCATTCAAACACTTCCCAGTGATGAGCGTTATGCCGAGGGACCGGTAGCAATTATCGAATGTGTACAGGAAATTCCCTGTAATCCTTGTGAAGCAGCCTGTCATTTCGGTGCAATTAAAATTGGAGAACCCATCACAAAACTGCCAACTTTAATTGGAGAAAAATGTGTAGGCTGTGGTATGTGCGTAGCACGCTGTCCCGGTCTTGCAATTGTCGTGGTAGACAAGACTTTTACAGATACTACTGCAACCGTTGCTTTTCCTTTTGAATATTATCCAACCCCTGTCGTTGGAGAAGAACGAAATGCAATGAATCGAAAAGGAGAAATTGTCTGTAAAGGCAAAATCGTCAAGGTCGTAAATCCAGCCTCCTACGATCATACGCCTGTCGTAACAGTAGAAATTCCAAAGGAATTTGCAGATGAAGTAAGAACAGTAGAACGTATTTAACATGAGCAAGTAGCAGAGCGGATTGCGAATATCCGTTTGACTGCTTTTTATACAAAGACAGAGAAAACAAGATACCATACGCTATTTTCATATAGAATAGATTGGAGGAATGAACCATGAGTGCTGAATTGACAGATGATATGATTGTATGTCGCTGTGAAGAGGTCACAGTTGGAGAAATAAAAGAAGCCATCCGAGAAGGTGCAAGAGACATTGTTGGTGTAAAGCGAAGAACCCGCGCAGGAATGGGCCTTTGTCAGGGTCGTACCTGTGAAAAGTTAGTGCAACAGCTTTTGGTACAGGAATTAGGAATTAGTCCAAAAGAAGCAGGTACTTCTTCTGCAAGACCGCCAGTTCGGCCTGTTACCTTCGGAGAATTAGCAAAGGGGGAGGTATTATGATGAAGAAAGAATATGATGTAGTCGTAATCGGTGCTGGTGCAATCGGTACCAGTGTTGCTTATCACCTGGCAAAAGCAGGATACTCTACTGCAATCCTGGAGCGTGGCGATATTGCCAGCGGTTCTTCCAGTCATTGTGATGCAGTTGCCCTGATTTGTGATAAGTTGCCTGGTATTGATACCAAAATGGGCCAGGCAAGTATTGATTATTTTGCAGAAATCGCCGAACAGTTCGAATATGACTTTGAATATGTTCCAAAAGGATGTCTCTATGTCTGTGAAACACAGACAGAGTTTGATGCTGCTTCTGAATACTGTGCAAAACAAAATGCAGATGGCTACAAACTTCGCATGGTAGGCAGAGAAGAACTTTGCAAAATGGAACCACACATTGCAAAAGATTTGGCAGGTGCCTTGTATACACCAGAAAGTGGTGCCATTGCCGTAAGTCCATATAAATTGTGCTTCGCTTTTATCCACGAAGGAAGAAAGTATGGATTAGAAACATACACCTATAGTGATATTTCAAAAATCAATCTGGATGCAAAAACAAATGCAGTAGAAAGCATTGAAACCAATTATGGAACCATCAAAACAAAACGTATCGTCAATTGTGCTGGTGCATGGGCTCCATTCGTAGGCGAATTAACCGGACTTAAAATACCAATTGAGCCAAGAAAAGGTACTAACCTGGTATCCGAACAAACCGAACGCCTATGTAATCATAAGATTTTGGAATACGGTTATATGCTCAGTAAATTTGACAATATTAACTTCAAGAGAAAGGTAAGCCCTCTGGTAGAAGAGCAAAACATTGCATTCAATCTGGAATACACCCCTTCCAACAATCTGTTAGTCGGTGGAAACCGTTTATTCCGTGATTATGATATTCGATCTGAAATCGAAACTTTAAAAGCAATCAGCGAACGTGCTTTACGTTTCTTCCCAGAACTTGCTGATATTAAATGTATTCGTGCTTATTCTGGTGTACGGCCATTTGTAATCGACCATTTGCCAATTGTATCCGATGTAGACAGTATCCCTGGATACTACATTGCGGCCGGACACGAAGGCGATGGTATCTGCTTCTCTCCTATCACGGGACGATTTATGGAACAGATTATTAGCGGAAAGCCAACAGATTTTGATATTACGAAACTTGATTTTGCACGTTTTGCAAAAGCACAGGCATAAGTTTTCCATTCCAAAGGAGGGTGAAGATTATGGAAGCAAACAGACGTTATGGATACTTTGATACCAGCAACAACAATGTCACAATACAAATGCGACGAGGACAAAATATTGCAGGTTATCCTATTGGAATCGTATATATTGAAGATGTATTTTATCCTATGGTTCCTGGAAATATTGTAAATGGCTATACTTTTCCATTCCCGGTCCGACTAAAGGCAGTGGAAGGCTTGGATTGTCAAAACCTGTTTGATGCAGCGGATGGTGTACATGAAATGGTTTTGGAAACCTGCAAAAAACTTGAAAAAGAAGGGGTACGTGCCATTAGCGGTGCCTGCGGTTTCTTTGGAAATTATCAAGCGAAAATTGCAGAAGAACTGTCTGTCCCCGTTGCTCTATCCAGTCTGGTACAGCTTCCCTGGATTGCAACCCTTCTAAAAAAAGACCAGACAATCGGGGTCCTCACCGCCCAAAAAGATTCCTTTACAGATCAATTATTAGATAGTTGCGGTGTCTGTACCGAACTAAAAAAACGTCTGCTTGTAAAAGATCTAGGTCATGAGGATCAGTTTTCCTGTATTCCGGAAGGGCGTGGTGTATTTGATAATGGATTGGTCCAACAGGAAGTGGTCGGAAAAGCAATGGAAATTTTAGAAGAAGCCCCAAACACCGGTGCTATACTTTTAGAATGCAGCGATATGCCACCTTATGCCTATGCGGTGCAAGCTGCCACTGGCGTTCCGGTTTTTGACTTTACTACGTTAATCCGCTGGCTGCATTCTGCCGTAGCGCAAACCCCGTACTGCGGATTTATATAGAATACACGTTTACTTCTAAACCAAAATCCGAAAGTTTTTCTATCACTTTCGGATTTTGGTTTTTATAATACGCAATCTTTTATTCTTTTATCTTTTTTTATTAATCGCTCTAATCTTTTTTGCTAAATCCTGCAATTTTCCATTTATCTCTCTCGCTTGCTTTAACTCATCATCCGAGCAATCCAACCATTGGAAGCATTTTAATTCGGCAATTGCTTGGTTAATTTTCTCTACTGCATCATCCACTTCCTGTGCCAACTCAGAATTTGTACACAACTGGTATACGCCAGCTTTTACACATCTAATATTGCTATGTTTTCTTTTTAAATGAAAAATTGCATTACGCACTGTAGGGTCATTCATATCTGCAATTACCTTTTCTTCGTATGCAGCTTCAAAAAAATCAGAAACCCGATGTGGTTGTCCATCTGCTAAAACATTATATATAACTTTTTTCGTTTGTCCCAATTTACTGTTTCTCATTATTTCATCCTCCTAATTGTTCTTTCCGATTTCCTAGCAATATTCTTTTCATCAATGTAATGTAAATATTTTCTTTACTGTTGCATTTTCACAAACCAAGTAGATTACATAAATCGTTAATATCAAATCAGTTTCAACTTATACCATACATATATTTCATGCAACCAAAGTAATATTTCTTGTTTCAAGTTTGTTTTTATCATATTAACATCACTACATTTTCAGTATATCAGTTTTCTCTGATATATTCAACACAAAATTTATATTTTTACTTTGCTCTCCTTTTGCACCCCCATTAAGGTTCCCAAAAAATTCCCAGATTTAACGGGTGATATGTAAATACTACAAACAAAATTCCTTGTATTATTACAAATATTCTTAGCCATTTCTTAACTTTCATTTCCCACTGTGTTTCAAGTGTATGATACATTATCCAGAATGCACCGCCGACACTTACAAAAAAAGTTCCTATATCAAAAGCCGATATACCAAACCCTAAAATACCTCGATAGGTATAAAATAAAACAGGAATTAACCAAGTCCCTACCAGAATCCCTAGCAACCATTGTGCGCTAAATTTTTTCAAAAAAATACATCCACACAAAACCATAGGTAAATACACTAACTTCATATGTTCCCATGTTGACTCATTCACAGGAAAAAAATATCCTGCAATTCTATTTTCCTGTAACCATCCGTACATAAAATGAAAAATGGTTCCTGTAACTGCTACAAAAGCATATGACAGAAACCATTGTTTTTTCTTCCATTCTTTCATATTCTACCTCCTGTTTATCATATTTTCTCTTATATAAAAATATGATAAACAGGAGGCTTTTATTCCGTTAAATTTTCAATTTAGACCATATTCCAAAACAGTTTTATTCTATTTCCGTAATATACCCCTTCAGCTTATTTTTAGAGAAATCTTTTTCCGCCAACATATAAATTTCAATTTTATCTTCACTCCGCACCAATTCATACAAAATTCCATCTATTTTTTTTAGGCTTCCTCCATCTACAAACCAATACATTGGAACTGCATATTTGGTTGCCTTTCCATTTTCTACCCTAACAATCGAAGTTCTATCATTTCCATCTACATTATCATATATAGAATAAATAGATGCCCCTGTATCTGGATTTCGATAGCAGTATTCCCAACCAACGCTACTTGGAAAAATTTTATTTAGTATCTTTAAAAAAGATACGACTTCCTCTGTACTCTTATCACCATAATAATGTGTATTCAAATTTCCAGACACATCAAAATAATACTCTAGCAATACTTTGTCCGCATTGCTAAGTTCTTTGTCTGTTGTAATGTTTCCATCATCTACAGAAATTTCCATATAAAAATAATGGGTTGCATCCGTATAATTTC
>ERZ780168.766-NODE-766-length-37852-cov-5.284546_pt1 | contig 37852 bp, 30 predicted proteins | sample MGYA00510981_ERZ780168 | MGnify/ENA primary metagenome ERZ780168 (study PRJEB29588, sample SAMEA2158769) | human gut metagenome | biome: human gut; feature: human-associated habitat; material: faeces | place: Denmark | collected 2008/2010 ...
CGCAGCGCCGTCGCCGTCGACGGAACCGAAGTTTCCATGGCCGTCCACCATCGGATAACGGGTTGCCCAGTCCTGTGCCATGTTGACGAGTGCTCCGTAGATAGAGCTGTCGCCGTGCGGGTGATATTTACCCATCGTATCACCGACGATACGCGCGCACTTACGGTGCGGCTTATCCGGCGTATTGTTCAGTTCACTCATGGAGTACAGAATACGTCTCTGTACCGGCTTTAAGCCATCGCGGACGTCTGGAAGTGCACGGGATGCAATTACGCTCATCGCGTAGTTGATGTAGGATTCCTCCATCGTGTCTTTCAGATCGACCTCGTGAATTTTATCAAAAACATTATCTTCCATCTTTTCCTCCACTTCAGTTCACAGGACTTTTTAGATATCCAGGTTGTTTGCGTATTTTGCTCTCTCTTCGATAAAGTCACGGCGCGGTTCTACCTTGTCGCCCATGAGCGTATTGAAGGTAAGATCAATTTCAGAAGAATACTCTTCATCGAACACAACGCGGCGCAGAACACGGCGTTCCGGGTCCATGGTGGTCTCCCAGAGCTGCTCCGCATCCATCTCTCCCAGTCCTTTGTAACGCTGGATCTTATTATCTCCGCGTCCGATCTCATTGAGGATCTGATTCATCTGATCGTCATCGTATGCGTACCATACTTTTTTGTTTTTCTCAATCTTGAACAGCGGCGGCTGTGCCAGGTAAACGTGGCCCTGTTTGATCAGCTCCGGCATGAAGCGGTACAGGAACGTCAGCATCAGTGTGTCGATGTGCGCGCCGTCGACATCGGCATCGGTCATGATGATGATCTTGTCGTAGCGCAGTTTGGTGATATCGAAATCGTCGTGGATTCCGGTTCCGAATGCCGTAATCATCGCTTTGATCTCGGCATTGGCATAAATTTTATCGAGACGTGCTTTCTCTACATTCAGGATTTTTCCACGCAGAGGCAGGATCGCCTGCGTTGCACGGCTTCTCGCGGATTTTGCGGAACCGCCCGCGGAATCTCCCTCGACCAAGAAGATCTCACAGTTTTTCGGATCCTTGTCGGTACAGTCTGCCAGTTTTCCAGGCAGGGACATACCGTCCAGTGCGGATTTTCTTCTCGTCAGGTCACGCGCTTTTCTTGCAGCCTCTCTCGCACGCTGGGAAAGCAGGGACTTTTCAACGATCGTTTTTGCGACAGCCGGGTTCTGCTCCAGGAACAGCTCGAGCTGAGTGCTCACGATATTGTCGACTGCTCCTCTCGCCTCGCTGTTTCCAAGTTTCTGCTTTGTCTGGCCCTCGAACTGCGGCTCCTCGATTTTGATGCTGACAATCGCCGTCATACCCTCGCGGATATCCTCTCCGGTCAGGTTCGGTTCGCTGTCTTTTAACAGTTTATTTGCTCTTGCATATTCATTAAAGGTTTTCGTCAGCGCATTCCGGAAGCCCACGATATGGGTACCGCCCTCCGGCGTCGTAATGTTGTTGACGAAACCGTACGTATTTTCCTGATAGGAATCGTTGTGCTGCATCGCAACCTCAACGAGAACGCCGTCTCTTTCTCCCTCGCAGTAGATGATGTCCGGGTAGAGCGCCGTTTTGCTCTTGTTCAGGTAGCTGACAAACTCTTTGATACCGCCCTCATAGTGGAATGCTTTTTCCACTACCGGATCCGTGCGCAGATCGCGCAGAACAATGCGCAGTCCCTTGGTCAGAAATGCGGTCTCGCGGAGTCTTGTTTTTAAAACATCGTAATCATAAACCGTCTCCTCGAACATCGTGTCATCCGGCAGGAAACGGACCTCGGTACCTGTTTTTTCGATCGGACAGGTATCGATAACCTCCAGCTTATTCATGGTTTTTCCGCGTTCATACCGCTGGAAGTAAACCTTTCCATCGTGATAAACGCGCACCTCAAGCCAGTTGGACAGCGCATTTACAACGGATGCACCAACGCCGTGCAGACCGCCGGATACCTTGTACCCTCCGCCGCCGAACTTTCCGCCTGCGTGCAGCACCGTAAAGACAACCTCAACGGCCGGAAGGCCCGACTTATGATTGATGCCGACCGGAATACCACGGCCGTCGTCGATGACGGTGATGGAGTTGTCCGGGTTAATCGTAACGTCAATATTTTTGCAGTATCCTGCCAGTGCCTCGTCTACCGAGTTGTCGACAATCTCATAAACCAGATGGTGAAGTCCCCGTGCGGAGGTACTGCCGATATACATACCTGGGCGCTTCCGTACGGCTTCCAGACCCTCCAGAATCTGAATCTGGTCTGCACCATACTCTGTCTTTTCCATGTTCTCTGTACTCATTTAGATTCCTCCTGTTTCTTTGTGAAACACAGATCCCTCGACCACCTGGAATACGCTGTTTGCCTCAAAATGATTTTCGACAAACTCGTCCAGTCCGGTACAGGTAATCAGTGTCTGTATGCTGTGAATGCTCTGCAGAAGATAATTCTGCCGGCTGCCGTCCAGCTCCGACAAAACATCATCCAGCAGTAAAACCGGTGTATCGTGAATTTCCTCCTCGACCAGACGGATCTCCGCCAGTTTCAGCGAAAGCGCCGCCGTCCTCTGCTGCCCCTGGGAACCGTATTTACGGATATCAATGTCGTTGACCCGCACACAGAAATCGTCCCGGTGCGGCCCGGTGTAGGACTGTCCGAAACGCAGATCACGCTCTCTTCCGGCTTTTAACTCTTCGGAAAACCCTTCCTCGGACACATTCGGTTCATAGGTAATCAGAATCTGCTCCTTTCCTCCGGTCAGATTCTGATGGATCTCGGATAAAATATCATTCAGGCGGCTGATAAACTTTTTCCGCTCGGAAATAATGCTTGTTCCATAGCGGACCATCTGCTCATCCCAGATCTCGAGCGTATCCGCCATTCTGCCGGAAAACGAAATCTCTTTAAGCAGCTTGTTTCTCTGCGCCACCACTTTATTATAATTGGCAAGCTCGATCATGTATAGTCTTGACAATTGACAAATTTCGCTATCCAGGAAACGCCGGCGCTCCGCAGGACCGTTTTTGATGATATTCAGGTCCTCCGGAGAGAAAAACACAATATTTACAATGCCAAAAAGTTCCGACGCTTTGCGGATCGGAACTCCATCGATGGCGATTCCCTTGGATTTATTTTTTTTCAGATGCATATCGATTTTATGCGTGCTGCCGTTCCGCTCCACCATCATCCGGATATGGGCTTCCTCCCGGTCAAACTGGATGATTTCGCGGTCCTTGCTGCCACGGTGCGATTTTGTCGTACCCGCGAGATATAAAGCCTCGAGAATATTCGTCTTTCCCTGGGCATTGTCGCCGTAGAGAATATTCGTTCCGGGGCTGATATTTATGCATAAACTCTCATAATTCCGATAGTTCTTCAGTTCTAAAGATTTGATATACATGAGCACTCGTCCGTGAAAAATCAGCTTAAGTTTTTAAGCCTTATTTTTTAATTTGTATCTCATTTCCATTGTAGCAGACAACATCTCCGTCATAGAGCTTGCGGCCGCGGCGGGTATCTACTTCACCGTTTACGGTCACTTCGCCGTCCTTGATGACGAGCTTTGCTTCCACGCCGTCTTCTACCAGAGCCGCAGCTTTTAATGCCTGGCCCAGTTTGATGTAATCTTCACGCAGCGTAATAATTTCCATTTTTTCCTCCTGCACTGCCGTGCCTTTTCCTCACGTAAGTTCGCAGTTTTCAACCTGTGTGGCTGTAAAACCGCTGAAAGTTCTTTCAGAAAAGGTTCCGGCAGATTTCAAACTTATGTGACTTATCTCACGGAATTGAAGTTTACCGGCAGAATCAGGTAGATATAGCTCTCTTCTTCGTTCCGGATAAAACATGGAGCCTTCGGGTTGACCAGATAAATCGAAATCTCCTCGTCGTCAATAACACGAAGTGCATCGATCAGGAATTTCGGGTTAAAACCGATCATAATATCCTTGCCTTCTTTGTTGATATCGATCTCTTCTTTCATGGAACCCATCGCGGAGTTGATCTGCAGTTCCATCGCTCCATCCTGGATGTCGATGATGATCGGTTTTTTGTCGCCTTCTTTGACAAGAAGCGTCGCACGGTCGATACAGCTTAAGAATTCTTTTTTGTTGATCGTCACTTTTGTCTCGTAATCACTCGAAAGCATCTGGTCGATGCGGAAATATTCACCGTCGATCAGTCTGGAAACGACCGTTGTATCATCGAACTTGAACATAATGTGGTTTTCCGAGAAGTAAATATCAATCTGATCATCCATCTCACCGGACAGAATTTTGCTGATTTCGTTCAGGGTTTTTCCCGGAACAACGACTTTTCGGTCCGGATACGAATCTTTCAGCTCAATTCTGCGGATCGCAATACGGTGTCCGTCCAGAGATACGACGCGAAGTGTGTTATCTTTGATTTCAAAAAGCTCACCGGTCATCAGTTTGTTGTTCTCATTGGCTGCAATGGAGAAAATGGTCTGACGGATCAGTTCTTTTAAGGTGAACTGGGAAATGGAAACACAATCGGAAGTTTCGAGAATCGGCAGATAGGAAAAATCTTCTCCTGACTGTCCCGGAATGTTAAATTTTGCTTTTTCACACGTAATCGTGGTTACCAGATTTTCATCTGTTTCTATTGTAACCTGATTATCCGGAAGTTTTCTTACGATCTCAGAAAAAATCTTTGCATCCAGAGCAACAATACCGCGTTCCAGAATCATACCTGTGACGATGGTTTCGATTCCGAGTTCCATATCGTTGGAGGTAAATTTGATCACGTTGGAAGATGCATCAATCAGAATGCATTCCAGAATCGGCATGGTTGTTTTACCGGAGACAGCTTTCATAGCGATACCAACGCTTTTTACAAGGTCTGCTTTGTCAAACACTAATTTCATAATTGTGGATAACTCTCCTTTCCTCACTGCTTGGTGAGTCTGCTTATAAAGAAAAAATATAGTAAAAATCCGTAGTCTTAGTCGTAGGGGCTGTGGATATGTGGAAAACCCCGTCAAGAATGCGGAAATACTGGAAAAATCGATCTGTATAACTCTGTGAATAATCGAACGTGAACCTGTGTATGAAATGTTGATAACTTCAGGCCCCAAATTTGTCCACAATTCATCCACAGGCTTTCCACATCGGTTTGTGTATAAATAAGGGCCTGTCAACCGATGAGTTTCTTCTTATATAAATGTAAATCGTTTTTAACCGTTTTGACAGAGTTACAAAGGCTCCGCCTATTTCGACGGGTTGATCTTCTTCTTTAAGATGTCTACCGTGTTGCGGACACTGTCTTTAGCACTCATTTCCTTTTCGATCTTCTCAATGCCGTGCATGACAGTGGTATGATCGCGGTCGCCCATCATTTTTCCGATTCCGGTCAGCGGGGCATCGAGCATTTCGCGGCACAGATACATTGCGATCTGGCGCGGGAATACGATTTTGCTGCTCCGCTTGCTGCCGACAATGTCGGACGGCGTAATATCGAAGTGATCTGCAACGGTGTCGATGATAAATTCCGGCGTGATCACCTTCTTCTCGTTCGGGGAGATGATGTCGCGCAGCACCTGCTCTGCAAGATCAATGTTGATTTCACGTTTTTCAAGGTTTGCGTATGCAATGATTTTGTTGAGAGCGCCTTCCAACTCACGGATGTTCGATTTAATATTGGAAGCGATGTATTCGATCACATCGTCGCTGACGGAATAGCCGTCTAATTCCTGTTTCTTTCGGAGAATGGCGATTCGCGTCTCATAATCCGGGCTCTGGATGTCGGCAAGGAGTCCCCATTCGAAACGGGAACGGATGCGGTCTTCCAGGATATCCATGTCTTTCGGGGGACGATCCGAAGAAAGGATGATCTGTTTGTTGGCGCCGTGCAGCGTATTGAAGGTATGGAAAAACTCTTCCTGCGTGGATTCCTTTCCTATAATAAACTGCACATCATCGATGAGAAGTACGTCGATATTGCGGTATTTCTCACGGAATTTGGTCATTGCGGTGTTGTTGCTGTTTCGGATGGCCTCGATGACTTCATTGGTAAATTCTTCACTCGTTACGTAGAGAATCCGCGAAGACGGGTTCTTCTGAAGAATAAAATGTGCGATCGAGTGCATCAGATGGGTTTTGCCCAGTCCAACACCACCGTATAAAAACAGCGGATTGTAGATTTCTCCCGGGGATTCGGCCACGGCGAGAGAAGCTGCATGGGCAAATTTGTTATTGCTGCCGACCACGAAGGTATCAAAGGTATACTTTGGATTCAGGTTCGGCACATAGAGATTTTTCTGGACGGGAGCAGGCGCTTTTTCCTGTTTCACTTCTTCCGGAAGAATAAAGCGGATCTCATAGTTGACACCTGTGATTTCCGCGATTGCCACTTTAATAGGAAGAGTATATTTTTTGCTCACGTAATCGAGACCCATTTTTTCGGATGGAACCAGGATTGTGATCAGATTGTCCTCAACCGAATGGATCGTAAGTGGTTCAATCCATGTAGTAAAGGAGATCTCAGATAATTCGTGCTCGTCCCGCACTCTCTGCAGTATTTCTTTCCATTTATCTTGTACGATTTCCATGCTTTTTCTGTCGCTCCGCTTCTATAATCATTGCTTTTTGGGGATAACTTCTGTCTGGAAAACGAAATTTTCCCCGAATAGTCGCATTTTTACTTCTATATGATATAATAAAATGCCGTTTTATTCAACCCAAAAATGTGGATAATTATTTTTTTATCCACAGAATGTGTAAAAAATTTTCCTGTTGATGAAATGGAGGATAGTTTGTGGATAACAGGGAATCTTATGTTGATAAAATTGTGGATAGAGGGCTGGAAAAACCGAAATGTGTAAAGTCTGGAAAATTTATATACACATTATACATGGCGTAAATACTGGAAAAATTGGAAATGCCCACAGGTTGTACACAGCAAAACCGAAAGTTATCCACAAGGTTATCCACAGATTGTGGATAATGTTGATTACGGTTACAAGATATCGTGTGGAAAGCACAAAAATCGAACTGATATTTGTACGCGTGCGGCGGACAGTGTGGATAAGTTGTGGATAAACCGAAAATCAGCACACGGAAGGCACGGGCAGCGGCAGACCGGAAAACCGCGTCAGAGCGGCATTTTTCCCGAAAAAACTGCGAAAATTATTGATTTTAGGGTTGACGAAATGGGGGTTTATGAATATAATTGAAATGATGTTTTCTGTCATACATGTAGTGAAATACTGCCTTGCAGGCAGTTATTGATTAGAATTTAAAGGAGGTGCCTTATCTTATGAAAATGACATTTCAGCCGAAAAAAAGATCCAGAGCTAAAGTTCACGGATTCAGAGCAAGAATGAGCACAAAAGGTGGAAGAAAAGTTTTAGCTGCAAGAAGATTAAAAGGAAGAAAAAAATTATCAGCATAAAACCAAAGGCCGCATAAAATTTATGTGGTCTTTTCTTCTATCTAAAGCTATTCAATGAAAAGAAAATTTAGACAAATCATGAAGGAAAGAATGGATTCATGAAATATTCGGAAAGCCTGAAAAAAAACAGAGATTTTCAGCTGGTTTATAAGCAGGGAACATCGTTTGCAAACCGATTTCTGGTCATGTATGTGAAGAAAAATCAGCTGGGACGGAACCGGATTGGAATTTCAGTAAGTAAAAAGGTTGGAAACAGCGTTGTGCGCCACCATCTGGCGAGACTGATCCGGGAGAGTTATCGTCTGCATGAAGAGGAATTTCAGTGTGGAATGGATGTAGTTGTGATCGCAAGAGTTAATGCAAAAAACTGTACGTATTTCGAGATAGAGGGAGCACTTTTGCATCTGGGAAAACTGCATCATATATTAAAGGAAACAGAAAAATGAAGACGGTATTGATAAAAGGTATCCGGTTTTATCAGAAGTACCTGTCTCCTCTGAAGAGGGTGCACTGCCCTTATACGCCGACCTGCTCGCAGTACGGGCTGGAAGCGATTCAGAAATATGGTGCTTTCAAAGGAAGTCTGCTGGCATTATGGAGAATACTGAGATGTAACCCGTTTTCACACGGAGGTTACGACCCTGTGCCGTAGATAAATAAGGAGGAAAAGACGTTTTGGATATCGTACTGAGTAAATCAACGTGGCCGATTATCGGGTGGGTATGCCAGATCCTCGGCTGGCTGATCAATGGAATTTATTTTTGTCTGGAAAAAATTGGAATTCCGAATATCGGTATTGCGATTATTCTGTATACGATTATCATTTATCTCGTTCTGACGCCGCTTCAGATCAAGCAGCAGAAGATGTCGAAGATGATGAGCGTAATGCAGCCGGATCTGCAGAGAATTGAAAAGAAATATCAGAACAAAAAAGACCAGGCTTCTCAGATGAAAAAATCTGAAGAAACCATGGCAGTTTATCAGAAATACGGTGTCTCCCCGACAGGAAGCTGCAGTACACTGCTGATTCAGATGCCGATTCTGCTTGCACTGTACCAGGTTATCTATCATATTCCGGGATATATCGGAAGTGTCCGCAATGTATTCCAGGGACTGACAACACAGATGATGGGTGTATCAGGATATTCTGACATCCTGACACAGTTTATCACAGATAACCGTGTTACCATGTACAGTAAAGTAAGTGAAACATTAACCGAAAATAACCTTCTGGACATGTTTTATGTGCTGAAACCGTCCCAGTGGACGAAGCTGGCTGACATCAGCGAGTTCTCCGGTATTGCGGATACCATTACAAAAACCGCCGCGGAGTCCAAGCATATCAACATGTTCCTTGGATTTAATATCACACAGTCTCCGATGGATGTCATCCGCGAGGGTATGGCAAACGGATCTGCGCTTCTGATTGCAGGAGCAATTCTGGTGCCGATTCTGGCATGGTTTACCCAGTGGCTGAACTACAAGCTGATGCCGCAGGCACCATCTTCCAACAACGGAAATAAGACAGCAAACTCCATGGAAAATTCCATGAAGACCATGAACACGGTAATGCCTGTTTTCTCCGCATTTATGTGTTTATCATTCTCCATCGGTATTGGTATTTACTGGATCGCCGGTGCGCTCGTTCGAAGTGTACAGCAGGTTATCATCAACCGCCATATGTCCTCGATCGACATGGATGAGGTGATCCGCAAAAACCAGGAAAAAGCTGCAAAGAAGAGAGAAAAAGCCGGCCTTCCGCCGCAGAAAATCACACAGGCTGCAACGCAGAGTGTGCGTAATATTCAGGTACAGGAGAACGAAGAGCCGTCTGCTGAGGAAAAAGAGGCAGCAAGAAAGGCTTCGACTGAGTATTACAACAGCAATCAGGAATACCGCGCCGGAAGCATCGCTGCGAAAGCAAACATGGTAAAACAGTTTGATGAAAAGAACAGCAAAAAGAAAAAATAGGGGGTAAATCTTTATGGAGTTTATCGAAGTATCCGCAAAAACCGTGGACGACGCCATTACAAAAGCCTGCATCGAGCTTCAGGCTGCCAGCGATAAACTGGAGATCCAGGTCATCAGCGAAGGCAGTTCCGGATTCTTTGGAATCGGAAGTAAACCGGCTGTGATCCGTGCCGCTGTAAAAGCCGCACCGGAAAAAGAACCGGAAGCACCCCAGAAACCAGAGAAAAAAGAGGCAGCTCCTGCACCGGTAAAGGAAGCGCCGAAAAAAGAAGCTGTAAAGAAAGAAACGGAAAGAAAATCTGCTCCGCGTCAGGCAGAAACTGCAAGACGCTCCGAGCCAAGAGAAGAGCGTGAAGTAGTTCAGAGAACAGACGAGGAAATCGCCCAGATCAAGGCAACGGCACTTGAGTTCTTAAGCGGTGTATTCAAAGCCATGGAGCTCCCGGTTGAGATCCAGATGGAGTATAATGCCGAGAACGGTTCTCTTGAAGTTGATTTTGCCGGTGAGGATATGGGCATCCTGATCGGCAAAAGAGGACAGACGCTGGATTCCCTTCAGTATCTGACCAGCCTTGTAGTCAATAAAGAGCAGAAGGATTACGTTCGTGTCAAACTTGATACGGAAAATTACCGCAAGCGCAGAAAAGAAACACTGGAAAACCTGGCAAGAAACATCGCTTACAAAGTGAAAAAGACCAGAAGACCGGTTTCCTTAGAGCCGATGAATCCTTACGAGAGAAGAATCATCCACTCTGCACTGCAGGGAAATAAATTTGTGGAGACCTACAGCGAGGGCAGCGAGCCATATCGCCACGTTGTTGTAGCGCCGAAACGATAAGAAAAGCGTAAAAAATATGCAAAAAGACGGTACCTGTGTAAAATACGGGGTACCGTCTTTTCTGGTTTTCTGCTAAAATGGAACTATTCAGAGCCATGCGAAAGGAAAGAAAAAATGTGGATCTGAATACTGGGATCCCCAAAAAGAGAGGTTTTAGAAAGGACTGGAAACAATGGCAGGATTTCATTTGGATGATACGATTGCTGCGGTGTCCACAGCGATGGCGCCGGCGGGCATTGGTATTGTAAGAATCAGCGGAAACGATGCGTTCGAAGTGGCGGACCGCGTATTCCGTGCAAAAAAAGAAGGAAAAAAGCTTTCCGCGGTCAAATCGCACACCATTCATTATGGCTGGATTACCGAAGGGGAGGAAGTGATTGATGAGGTCCTTGTCATGGTAATGAAAGGACCGAAAACATATACAGGTGAAAATACCGTCGAGATCGACTGTCACGGCGGTGTGCTGGCGGTAAAAAAGGTGCTTGAGGCAGTCTTACATGCGGGCGCGCGGGCGGCAGATCCGGGCGAGTTTACGAAACGGGCGTTTCTGAACGGAAGAATGGATCTGACGCAGGCCGAAGCGGTCATGGATGTTATTTCGGCAAAGAGTGCTTATGCCTTAAAAAGCTCTGAGAGCCAGCTTCGCGGAACAGTGAAAAAGGCGATCCGGACAATTCGCGAGAAGCTGATTTATGAGATCGCGTTTATCGAGTCGGCGCTTGATGACCCGGAGCACATCAGTCTGGACGGATACCCGGAGCGGCTGGCCGTGGTTGTTGCGGAGCAGAAAAAGCAGGTTGAAAAGCTCCTGGCATCTGCGGATGAGGGTAAGATGATCCAGGAGGGCATCAAGACAGTTATTCTTGGAAAGCCGAATGCCGGAAAATCGTCGCTTTTGAATCTGCTGGCCGGAGAGGAAAAGGCGATTGTAACGGATATCGCCGGAACGACGCGCGATGTGCTCGAGGAAAATCTGGTCTTAAAGGGCATTTCCCTTCGGATTCTGGATACAGCGGGGATCCGAAAAACGGCGGATACGGTCGAGAAAATCGGTGTGGATCGTGCTTTGGAGCATGCAAAGGACGCAGATCTGATTCTCTATGTGGTGGATGCATCCGTGCCGCTCGATGAGAATGATGCAAAAATCATGGAAATCCTGAAAGGGCGCAAGGCGATTGTGCTGCTGAATAAGTCGGATCTGACTGCGGTGATCGAAAAAGAGGAGATGGAGCAAAAGACAGGCGCTCCGGTCATCAGCATTTCCGCGCGGGAAGAGACGGGTATGGAAGAGCTGGAGGAACAGATGAAAAAGATGTTTTTCCAGGGCGAAATTTCGTTCAACGATGAGGTTTACATCACGAATGCGCGCCACAAGCAGGCGCTTCTTGCAGCAAAAAAGAGTCTGGAACTGACGGCAGAAAGCATCGAAATGGGTATGCCGGAGGATTTCTTTTCCATTGATCTTATGAATGCGTATGAGGAGCTGGGTTCGATCATCGGTGAAGCGGTGGGAGAGGACCTTGTGAATGAGATTTTCAGCAAGTTCTGTACAGGTAAATAAAGGCAGCAAATGCAGATTACGAAGATCTGCCGGAATAGAGTTACAAGGAACGACAGCCGGATTTTGACAGAGTAGAAAAAGCTTAAGGCAAAATTCAAAGCTGTAGATAGAGAAAGAGGATAAAAGAAAAATGGCAGTTTTAGAAGAAACAATTGATATTGCCGTCATCGGCGCAGGCCATGCGGGATGCGAGGCAGCACTTGCGGCAGCGCGGATGGGGCTGGAAACGGTTGTATTTACGGTAAGTGTCGACAGCATCGCGATGATGCCGTGCAATCCGAACATCGGAGGAACCTCGAAGGGACACCTCGTAAAAGAGATCGACGCGCTCGGCGGCGAGATGGGTAAAAATATTGATAAGACGTTTATTCAGTCGAAAATGCTGAATAAATCAAAGGGACCGGCGGTGCATTCGCTGCGTGCGCAGGCGGATAAGCGGGCATACAGCCAGTCGATGCGCGAGGTTCTCGAAAATACCGATCATCTGACGATCCGCCAGATGGAGATTGCGGAGCTGATCGTGGAAGACGGTGTTCTGACGGGCGTAAAGGCCGTTTCCGGCGCGATTTACCACTGTAAGGCTGCCGTTCTCTGTACCGGCGTTTATCTGAATGCGCGGTGTATTTACGGTGATGTGAGCACATATACGGGACCGAACGGCCTGCAGGCGGCAACACATCTGACGGATTCCCTGAAGGCGAACGGCGTGGAGATGGTGCGTTTTAAAACAGGAACACCGGCGCGTATTGACAAGCGGAGCATTGACTTTTCGAAAATGGAAGAGCAGTTTGGCGATGAGCGCGTTGTGCCGTTCTCATTCTCGACCGATCCGGAGAGCGTACAGATCGATCAGGAATCCTGCTGGCTGACGTATACGAATGAAGAAACGCACAAAATTATCCGCGAAAATCTGAATCGGTCGCCACTGTATTCCGGCATGATCGAGGGAACGGGTCCGCGGTACTGTCCTTCGATTGAGGATAAGGTCGTAAAATTTGCGGATAAAAACCGCCATCAGGTGTTCCTGGAGCCGGAGGGAAGATACACGAACGAGATGTACGTCGGCGGCATGTCGAGTTCACTGCCGGAGGATGTGCAGATTGCGATGTATCACACCGTGCCGGGCCTGGAACACGCGAAAATCGTGCGGAATGCGTATGCGATCGAGTACGACTGCATTAACCCGAGACAGCTTCTGCCGTCCCTCGAGTTCAAGGCGATCAAAAATCTGTTTTCCGGCGGCCAGTTTAACGGTAGTTCGGGATATGAAGAGGCTGCGGCACAGGGTCTGATCGCGGGTATCAACGCAGCGCTTTGCGTACAGGGAAAAGAGAAATTGGTGCTCGACCGTTCGGAGTCGTACATCGGCGTTCTGATCGACGACCTCGTGACGAAAGAGAACCATGAGCCGTACCGTATGATGACGAGCCGCGCGGAATACCGTCTGCTGCTCCGCCAGGACAACGCGGATCTGCGTCTGCGCAAATACGGCTACCGCGCAGGCCTGATCAGCGAGGAGCAGTATGAGGCACTGAAAGTAAAAGAACAGCGGATTCAGGAAGAGATTGAGCGCGTGGAGAATACGTATGTGGGAACGAGCTCGAACATCAATGAGCTTCTGGAAGAGTATGGATCGACGCTGCTTTCCGGTGGAAGTTCGCTCGCAGAGCTGATCCGGAGACCTGAACTGAATTATAAGATGCTGGCGGAAGTAGATCCGAAAAGACCCGAGCTGCCGGAGGATGTACAGGAGCAGGTCAACATCAACATCAAGTACGACGGCTACATCAAGCGCCAGATGAAGCAGGTGGAGCAGTTCAAGAAGATGGAAGAGAAGAAGATCCCGGAGAATATCAATTACGACGAGATTCAGAGTCTGCGTATCGAGGCGAAACAGAAGCTGAACCTGTACCGCCCGATCAACATCGGCCAGGCGTCCCGTATTTCAGGCGTTTCCCCGGCGGATATTTCGGTTCTGCTGGTGTATCTGGGACATAAATAAATGGCAGATATGCATGCCTGAATTACGTTCTTATGCAGCGAAACAGCAAGTGCTTTCGCGCTGCGTGGATCGTAACAAAAAGTGCAGCGGGCACTTGGAAGAATAGAGAAGAACGGAGAACAACATGAAAGAATACAATCTTGAAGGATTTGAGCGCGGCCTTTTTGAGCTTGGAATCACACTTTCCGAACAGCAGAAGACGCAGTTCCTGCAGTATTATGAGCTGCTGGTGGAGTGGAACTCGTTTATGAATCTGACGGCGATTACGGAGTTTGATCAGGTGATTACGAAGCATTTCCTCGACAGCCTGTCGCTGGTGAAGGTCTGTGATGTGGCACAGGCGGGACGCATTCTCGATGTGGGAACGGGAGCCGGTTTTCCGGGAATCCCACTGAAAATCGCGTTTCCGGAGGTGGAAGTTGTACTGCTGGATTCACTGAATAAGAGAGTGAAATTCCTGAATGAGGTGATCGGACAGCTTGGCCTTTCGAAGATTACGGCGGTTCACGGAAGAGCCGAGGATTTCGCACGCCAGAAGGATTACCGGGAGCAGTTTGATCTCGTGGTATCGCGGGCAGTGGCGAATTTAAGCTCGCTTTCGGAGTACTGTCTGCCGTATGTGAAGGTGGGCGGACGGTTTGTTTCGTATAAATCGGGCAAATTGAATGAGGAGCTTGCCGCAGCTCAAAAAGCGATTCATGTGCTCGGCGGCGAGGCAAAAGAGCCGGTTTATTTCCAGCTTACAGGAACGGAGGATGAGAGATCGTTTGTCTGTATCGAGAAGGGGAAGGCAACGCCGAAAAAGTACCCGAGAAAAGCGGGAACACCGGCGAAGGAGCCGATTCAGTAAAAAATAGATTTTTTGAGAAAGCTAAAAAAGAAACAAAAGTGTAAAAGGTGAAATCAGAAGAGATTGTTATGCCGAGTAAGTTGGCATAATAACCTCTTCTGATTTTTTATGTATATATACGATTAAATGTCTGGAAAATTACACTTTTGAGCAAAAAAACAATTCTCCTATTTGCAGTATTTTGCGCTGAATATTTTGTGAAAATATGATAATTGTTAAAAAAATTATATCAGTGTATGATGAGATAAATAGATCGATTGTGAAACGTAAAAGAAAATATGATAGGGGGGAATGGCATGAGGAAAATATTAAAAATATTTGTTTGCTTCATTGGAATTATGATATCAGCATCTACTGTATCGGCATCTAAACTTGAAATACTATCGGAATCTGAAGATTATGAAAAAATAGTTGAGCTGGCTGATGAAATTGTGTCTGTTACAAATGGAGGACCTGTTGAGGATCCGTTTGAGGAGGGAATCCGTGTATCGGATATTGATTTTGATAATGCATTAAAAGAGTATATTGATACGCCACTTTTGACCTCAGAACTTCTTTCTGTGTCCGAAGTAGAAAGCGCGTTAGAACAAAGCGATTATATTTGGATTATCCCGATTAGAGCATATGGACATTTGTATGAAGCATGTGCGGTAAGGGCAAATGGGGAAGATGGACAACCGATTGATCAATGGCACATAAGTGGAGCCAGAGGATATGAATTAGACGATACGCCGACCTATATAGAACAATTAAATATTTCACTTGCTGCAAACCCAGATATTGTATGGGACAATTATAAGTTTCGACTTGTTGGAGGAGTAGATCCGATTCGTTTTCCGGTCTGGATTACATTCACGGAAACGCAAATGGAGTATCTGATACCGGGACGTGAAGATGCTGCAGCGTGTCTTACAGACAGTTCGGAAATAGCGGAAGATAGACTTGATGGTGAAGAAGAATTCCATGCATATAGTTATGCTGCGGTTGTTGCCGCAGTTGCTGATTCGTCTTATATCGAAACTGACGATGCACAAGGAGGAACCAATATTGTCCTTGATGTTGCAAATCAGCCGGTGAAACATCAAAATAAGATGTTGGTAATTATTTTAGGAATTGGGATTCTGGCAGTTGGTATTATAGCTGGTTTGGCAATTAAAAGGAAACAAAGAAAGTGAAAGGGAAGCCCGGATGAAACATTTCTAAAAACGAAAAGCTTGTAACGAAGAAACAGGTGCTATCTGAGAAAAAGAGACAGCACCTGTTTTTTATAGAAATTCCGGAAAATAATGCCAAAAATTCAGCACGGCAGAACGTGAATTACTGCGTTACAAATTTTTTATACACAGCAGCCCGGAATCAGAAATCCGATGTAGCTGATGAGGAACAGTACCAGCCAGATCGTTCCAGGCAGGAGTGTCAGATGGCAGGAGGCGCGCTTCCACTCGGCGGGAAGTTTCGCGGTGAGAGAAGAGTAGCCGTCGTCGATCCAGATCATCAGAGGGACGAGCGCCGGCATCAGGTAGCGGCCCTGAGACTGGTAATCGCTGAAATACGTGTTGTACATGTCCATGAACAGCGTGACCAGGCAGGCGAGGAACAGCATCACAAAGAGGAGAAGCTGCGGCTTTTTGCGGAACCAGTGCGGAACCATGCCGAGGAACAAAAACACTAGGAATCCGAATGCCATCAGGGCGCCGTACAGCAGATAAAGCACCATCGGGAGATGGACGGTCATGTAGGAGAACGAGCCGATGAAGCTGCTGACGGTCGAGAACAGCCAGTTGGAGGTGCGGCCCTCCGGGGTCTGTAAATACGTCTGCTGGAAGCTCCAGCCTTCGGATGCCGGGGTCTGACGATTCTCTGGTTTGTATTCATCGGCTGCGTACAGCGCTGCGGATTCATTCGAGGTGCGCATGCCGAGCAGATCGCCGTCGTGGATGACGGCATTGCGGATGAAGAACCAGCCGCCGATCAGGAAGGCGATAGCGAAAACAGCCAGCGCTTTGACAAAAATTTCTTTTGCCGGTTTCCGGAAATGAATCATCAGCGCGAAGAACAGCAGAATGCTGCACAGCAGGTACGCGTAGGCGTTATAGTACGACAGCGCGCAGAGTCCGCAGCCTGCTCCCAGGCCGATACAGTCTTTTTTGCAGAATGCGCTTTTCATGCCGCGAATCCAGAAATAGATGATCAGTGCGACCGTGAAAACGGCGAACGAGTCGTTGTTCACATAGCAGGAGAGGAACACAAACTGCGGCAGAAAACCGACGAAAATACCGCCGAGCAGTGCGGATTCGCGCCGTTCAAAGAGCTCTTCGCCGATCAGAAACACAACGATCAGTGTGCCGGTGCCGGAAAGGACGCTGGTGAGGCGAGCGGCAGTTAAAAGAGCCGCTGCACTTTTCGTAAACAGCGATGTAATGGCCATAAACACGGAGCTGATGATCGCGGTCAGATACGGATACAGCGCATAGGAGAATCCCCACAGCGGATGGCGCACCGATTCTTCCATGCCGTTCGGCAGTGTGTGGTGTGAGACGATGTATTCCGGAATCAGCATCCGCATCGCTTCGTCGGGGGCGTGTTCGGTTTTCAGAAAAATGGAAGTGCCGAAGCAGATGCAGAAAAAGCCGAAAATCAGCATATACTTGGCCCAGTAGTAGTCTTTTTTATTCATAGAGTCTCCTAAAATCTCCAGTCCCGGACGGGAAAAAGTCCGGCGTAATATTTTGCGGCGGAACAAAAATGGAAAAGCGTCCGTCCGCGGATACGTTATAGTATACATGATTCTTATGGTAAAAGAAATTGATTTTTCGTCGAAAAACAAACAAACTGCTCCATGGCTTCACTGTTTTTTCACAAATTTTCCAGCAAATTATCACATTTTCAGAATAAGATAAAGTGTCTTTAGAAAATGAGAGCATCTCCGGCTCTTTCACCCACAAGGGCGGGCTGGGACTGCTTTAAGAAACAAGGAGGAAGGAACATTGATAGAGGTTAAAAAACTGGTGAAACGCTATGGCGACCACGTAGCTGTCAAAAACCTGAGTTTTACCGTAGAAGAAGGCCAGATCTATGGTTTCCTTGGCCCAAACGGTGCCGGAAAATCAACGACCATGAACATCATCACCGGCTATCTGGCATCTACGGAGGGCGAAGTGCTGATCAACGGCCACAATATCCTGGAGGAGCCGGAGGAGGCAAAGAAATGCATCGGCTATCTGCCGGAGCTGCCGCCGGTCTACACGGACATGACCGTTCTGGAATATCTGAAATTCGTGGCGGAATTAAAGAAAATTCCAAAGGATCAGAGAAAGAAACAGATTCTTGAGGTCATGAATCTGGTGAAGATCACCGATATGCAGAACCGTCTGATCAAGAATCTGTCGAAAGGATACCGACAGAGGGTCGGACTGGCACAGGCAGTGCTCGGTTATCCGCCGATCATCATCCTCGATGAGCCGACGGTAGGCCTGGATCCCAAGCAGATCATTGAGATCCGCGACCTGATCAAATCACTGGGTAAAAAACATACCGTTATCTTAAGTTCCCACATCCTTTCCGAGGTCAGCGCCGTCTGCGATTACGTCATGATTATCGCAAAGGGACAGCTCGTTGCGAGTGATACCCCGGAAAACTTAAGTAAACTGATGCTTGGATCAAACACGGTTACATGTACCGTTCACGGAACGAGAAAGCAGCTGGTTCCGGCGCTTAATGCGCTCGATGCAAAAGAGATCCAATATGAAAATACGCCGAATGAGGAGCAGATTAAGGTAAAAATTACCACGGAAAAGGATAAGGATATCCGCGAGGAGCTGTTCTATGCACTGGCAAAGGCCAACTGCCCGATCCTCGAGCTGACTTCCTCCTCGATGTCTCTGGAAGACGTCTTCCTGGAGCTGACCGATGATTCCGGAAAGGCTGCAAGAAAGCTGAAAAAAGCAGAGAAAGAACAGCTGAAACAAAAAGAATGTGAAAAAGAATGTGAACCAGAAGCAGACAAAACGGCTGTCGGGGAAACGTCTGAAGAAAAAAGCACAGATGCAGCGGAATCAGCCGCTGAAACAAAACAGGAGGAGGGAGACGCACAATGACGGCGATTTATAAAAAAGAGTTAAAAAGCTATCTGACAAGCATGATCGGATATCTGTTTATGGCGTTTACTCTGGCGCTGTTCGGCCTGTATTTTACGGCCATCAACCTGCAGCAGGGTTACCCGGAGATCGGATACGCGCTGCAGAATTCCGCATTTATTCTGCTGATCGCAGTACCGGTTCTGACAATGCGTGTCCTGTCGGAGGAGCAGAAAAATAAGACGGATCAGCTGCTCCTTACCGCACCGGTAAAAATTTCCGATATTATCCTTGGAAAATATCTGGCACTTCTCACCATTTATGTGATTCCAGTGCTGATTATGTGCCTGTATCCGCTGCTTCTTGGAACCCACGGAACAGTTTCCTACGCTGTATCCTACACTTCGATCCTTGGCTATTTCCTGCTGGGAGCAGCCTATATTTCGGTCGGTGTGTTCGTTTCCTCCATCACCGAGAGCCAGGTCATCGCAGCCGTTGTCGGCTTTGTGATCCTGTTCCTGTGCTACGTGGAGAGCGGTATCGCAAACTTCTTCCCGGAAGGAGCCGGAAGCTCTTTCTTTGCTTTCTTTATCATCATTGCACTGGTATGCCTCTGGATCGGCAGTATGATTAAAAACCCGATCATTACAGGTGTGATTGCCGTGATCGGCGAAGGCGCGCTGACGGCAGTTTACTTTACAAAATCCACCCTTCTCGAGGGCAAAATCCAGGATCTGCTCGGTGTATTCAACATGGCAGGCCATATGGATAACTTTGTGAACGGTATTCTGGACATTGGCGGTGTTGTTTACTACCTGTCCGTCATTGCAATCTGCACTTTCCTTGCAATGCAGTCCCTGCAGAAGAAACGCTGGAATTAGGAGGTGGAGACGATGAGCAGCGAAAAGAAAGAAAAGAAACAGCATAAAGTGAATTTTAACATCAAAGAAAAGCTGAAAAAGACGTTCTCCAAAGAACATCTGAAGGAAGTGTTCACCGGCGAGGAGCAGAAAAAGCACCTGAAACAGGGCTCTTATTCTTCAATTATGACGGTGATTGTTCTGGCTGTGATTGTGGTTATTAACCTGATTGTGGCGCAGATTCCGACCAGCAAAACACAGATTGACCTGAGTACGCAGAAAATGTACTCCATTACAGATGAGACGAAAACGGCATTAAAGGATCTCGATCAAGACGTTACCCTGTATTATATTGTGCAGAAGGGCAGTGAGGATGACACCATCGAGAAGCTGCTGGAGCACTACGATGAGCTTTCTGACCATATCAAAGTAGAGACAAAAGACCCGGATCTGTATCCGAAATTTACGAGTCAGTATACCGATCAGACGGTAGCTGCAAACAGTGTAATTGTCGTATGCGGCGATAAGAGCAAGGTGGTCAGCAACAGTGATATGTGGGAGACTTCCACAAACTATCAGACCTATCAGACACAGACGACCGGCTTTGACGGCGAGGGTCAGATTACCAGCGCCATCACGTATGTGACGAGTGAAAACAATCCGAAGGTTTACTGGGTAACCGGTCATGGCGAGGCTTCCGAGAGTGATCTCTCTACAAACTTCAGTGATGCCATTAACAAAAACAATGTGGAAATCAATGATCTTGCCCTGATGACAGACGATATCCCGGAGGATGCCGAGGAGCTTGTGATCATGTCCCCGACCACAGATTTCTCCGAGGATGAGGCAAATAAAGTCATTACCTACCTGGAAAACGGCGGAAAACTTCTGATGTTCACCAGCTATACCGGAACGGATATGCCGAATCTGGATTCCATACTGGAGAACTACGGCGTGAAACGCTCCAGTGGAATTGTTGTAGAGACCGATTCCCAGCATTATTATCCGCAGATGCCGTATTATCTGCTGCCGAACATTCAGAGTGATGACATTACAACCGAAGTAAAGAGTAATTACATTCTGATGCCGGTTGCACAGGCAATTCAGAAGCTTGATTCTTATCGTGATACCATTACGATCAAGAGCCTTCTAACGACCACCGAGGACGCTTATATTGAAAATGATCCGGAGAACAGCACCTGGTCGAAGAGTGCGGACAGTGAGACGGGCGCATTTGACCTTGGCGTTTCCATCACAGAGACCGTAGATGATAAAGAGACACAGATTATTTATTTCTCGAGTGCATCGATGCTGAGCAGCCAGATTGACCAGGCAATCAGCGGTGCGAACTCAAAGCTGGCAGCGACTGCACTGACCTCCATGTGTGATGTGGAGCAGACCGTTGTTATTCCAAGCAAGAGCACAAGCTATACAAACCTGGTATTTACACAGGGAGCAGTTAACACCTGGTCTATTATTACCATTGCGGGAATTCCGCTGGTACTTGTTGTGATTGGCGTGATGATCTGGATGAAGAGGAGAAAACAGTGATGAAGAAAAAAGGAAAGATGGCGGCCTGCCTGATCCTTTTGGTACTGCTTCTTGCCGTACTGGTGGTGCTGACGAAGAAAAACAGCACCGCCGATGCGGACAGCAGCAGTTCGGATTCTGGTGCAGACGCCGAAAAAGTGGTTGATTTTTCAAAAGATGATGTAACAGCGCTTTCGTTCCAGATCAACGGAGAGACGGTGTCTTTTACGAAAACAGCAGGAGACGATGATACCGATATCTGGACATACGATCAGGAGGATGGATTCCCACTGGATGAGAGCAAGATAACGAGCGTTTTAAGCTCTCTTAGCAGCATGACAGCAGAAAGAGTCATTGAAGACGATGAAATCGATTCTATGGCCGATTTCGGGCTCGAGACGCCGTCTCAGGAGGTTGTAGTGACTGCGGGAGACGAGAAAACGACGATTCATGTCGGAGATAAGAACAGCTCGAGCAGATATTATATTTATCTGAACGATGATACGAGTAAGGTTTATCTGGTAAGCACATCGCTTGGAACGATGTTCCCGTCCGATATGATGGAGTGGGCGACAACGGAATCCATGCCATCTGTGACGGCGGAAAACATTACGAAGCTGCAGGTGGAGGGTGAGAACGGATATACGCTGACAAAAGAAGTAAGCGCTGCTGATTCGGAACTCCAGACGGATGAATGGCAGGTTGTGGACGCAGATGGAGCGGCACATGGTGGTGATGCGGATTCGATCGGCACCATGACAAGTGCAGTGGCATCTCTTAGCTTTGGAGATCTTGTTACGTACAACGCATCGGACCTTTCCCAGTACGGACTGGATCAGCCAAAGACGACGATTCGCGTGCATTACACGGAAGAGCAGGAGGTTGAGGCTGACGATACAGCAACGGCAGATACTTCTTCAGATTCCACAACAGATTCTGCATCAAGCGACAGCACTGCAACGAGCTCTTCTTCCGAAACGACAACCGTTACGGTGGAGAAAGATCTGGTATTGTATGTCGGCAATGCAAATGAGGACGGCGGTTCTTATTACGTGAAGCTGGACGGCTCGAATGAAGTTCATCTGATGACGGCTTCGAATGTTGAAACCTTCACCGGAAAGAAGGCATCTGATTTCTGGAACATGTATATCGGCATGGAAAATGTATCGGATCTGACGAGCCTTGATATTACGTATAACGGCGAGACGAAGACGTATGTACGCCATATGGAAGAGAAAAAGGATGACGACAGCGATTCCACAACACAGGAAATCAGCTATACCTGCGGCGATGAAACGATTGATAAATCAACGTTTACCACCTTCTATTCTTCACTCATTGGCCTGAAGGCACAGACGAAGGATGAGAGCCTCGTACAGGCCAAGGATGCCGAGTTTACCGCAGTCTTCCATATGACAGACGGCGACCTGACATTCGCTTACAGCCCGTATGATTCGAGCTTCTATTACACGGTAGATGAGGACGGAGTGCCGTCTCTTGTGAATAAAAATAACGTGAAGACCATGCTGGAAAATTACGAGACACTGCTTGCGGCAAAGACGGAGGATGACAGTTCTTCGGATACGGCGGAGTAAAGAGTCATTAAAGGCTGGTTAAAATTGAAAACGGAGGATTTACTGACATGGAAATATCAGTAAATCCTCCGCTTTTTTTGTCTCATTTTTTCGCTCGAGGCCGGGAGCAGAAGGGGGTAATTACTGTACCGGTGCGAAGAAGATCTGGATCTGGTCTAAGAGGGCCTGCGGGGCCTCCATCTGTGGCATGTGCTTTGTTTTCGGCAGGATCTGGGTTTCGATGGAGGTGTTGAGCGCTGTGTACAGTGCAAAGGTTTCTGCGATGCCCGGCTCCTCCTCGCCGCCGATGAGGAACATGCTGTTGTCAATGTGTTTTAAGGCGTGGCCGATGTTGAGGTTCACGTAATTGCCCACGAGGCTTGCGAGAAGGTACTTTCCGGCGCTGTTCTGGAGGTGTGCGGACTCGTAGAAGGCGTCTACGTCCTCCGGTGAGCGGTGAAATGGGTTGTGATAATAGCTCTCGGTGAATAAAAGCTCGATGTTGGAGCGGCCGGTGAGCGTGTGGTACAGCAGCGTGCCGACAAGCGGGAGCTCAATCATGCGTTTCAGGAAGCGGCTGCGTTTATCCGGAATTTTGTTGAGCTTGGCAAGGTCGGTCGGGTTGATCATCATGATTCGGCCGAAGCATTTCGGGGCTGTATTGCAGGCGGTTACGACGAAAGAACCGGATAAACCGGATGCAATTACGTCGGTTGGACATCCGATGACCTGCTTGATGAAGGTGACGATGAGCTGTACGTATAAAAAGTTCGTGTACGTGATCGCCGGCTTGTCGGAACGGCCGCAGCCGAGAAGATCGAGTGTGTAGACGGTGTGATCCTGGGCGAGAGCATCCTCAATATACTGCCATTCGCGGCCGCTGGAGGCACAATGTAAGTCATGAAGTAAGAGCATCGGGGTTCCGGTGCCTTTTTTTGTGTAAAAAATATTGCCGAACTGCCAGGAAAAGCTCTCTTTTTCAGCCGAGGCGAGCAGGTTTTTCCGTACGGCGGCGGTATCGAGCGTTTTATTCAGAAAGTAAATCGCTGCGCCGGACATCGTGGAGAGGACACTCAAGGTGACCAGTTTTTTGCTGTGTTTCATATGATAAAACTCCTTTCAGGGGTCTCCCGGAGGGGAGGAATCGGTTCAAAACGTTGTGTTGAGCTTATTATAAGCGAAAAAAGGGAAAGATACAATGCAAAAATTAAGGGAAAAATGAGAAAAAGAGACGAAAATAAGACGCAATTCGGCGAAAAGCGTAGACAATTCTAGGAGAACTACGTTATGTCAACTACTGGCGAATGGCATATTTAAATGATTTACATAACTGTAAAAAACAGAGAAAAAATGATGCAATAATACACATAAAAGCATGAAAACGGCACTATGGGATAAAATCCTTCCAGATTGGCAAAAATCCCTGAAAAAATGGCCTCAAAATGCGTTTAGTAAATGGTTTGGAAAATCCGAAAAAACGAATGTAAAAGTTCAATTCATACGAAAATATAAAAATATAATTAAATAATTTAATAAAAGAGAGAAAACAGAGACGAAAAACTGCGTGAAACACGCAAAAACACAGGAAAAGTGTAGAAAAGACGGGAAAATCAAAAATAGAAGAGAAAATACGATTGTTTTAAAAATAAGAGAGGTGAAAAATGAGAGTGATTTTCGGAAAGCCGGGAAGCAAATCGCTTCTCACTGATCGCCGAAGACCGAAAATCGTAAAAAACGATGTTTCACGTGAAACATTTTGAGAGACGTGAAATGTGAAAAATGAGACGGGGAGAGTGACATAAGTAGAAACGAAAAAAATGAAGGACGATCTAAAAAAATGGAAAAAAGAGGGTGTAAAACGATAGAAGAGGCGGAAAAAGCAAAAAAGATAAAAATGAGTTGAGAAAAGGCAAAAAACGACTGAAAAGGGGGAAATGTAGTATAGACATGGGCGAAAAGAATAAAAACGGGAGGGAGAAGCAGTGAAAGGCAGTGAAAGGCGAGAAAATGGTGTGAAATGGTGATGAGGGATAAAAAACGGAGAGAAGGAATAAAAAATGTTGATAAAAGAAAAAAAGTGAGATTGTTTACAAAAAAAGAGAAAGGTAAGCCAGAAAGATGGAAAAGAGGATAAAAGACGTGGCAGCGAGAGAAAAATATTAAAACCATAAAAACAGAAAAATTATAGTGAAATCAAATAAAACGATAAAAAACAGAAAATGTGCAGCTTGGCCTGTAAAATGAAAAAAATCAAAGAAAAACCGCCCAAAAAGAGAAAAACTGGAGAAAAAATAAAAAAGAGGATGCCTCACGGATTATGCCTCTTACTGATGAAAATAAAGAGAAAAATGCTGAAAATTTGAAAAAAGCGAGGAAGAACGATGAAAAAACAGAGCCCTGGTGAATAAAAATACATTTTATATACAAAAGAGACATTTACGATCACCGAACAACCATAAACAGTTTTGATTCCTGATCTATGTATCAATAATATCCTGATAAGTTGATTTTTTCTTCCTAATCACCTGAGATTTCCTTGAAAAAGAGCATCACACGATTAAAATAACGTTTCCAGTATATTTGTACCTCAAAAACGTCAAAAATTAAAATGTTTCACGTGAAACATTTTATAAAAACTGTGTGAAACAGAAAAAAATGTTCTGACATCGCAGAATTACTTGGAAACCATCAAAAAATGCAAAATCATCGCTGAAAAAATTCCAAAAAGCCTTTAAACAGCGTAAAAACCGAGAAAAATCATTGTAAAACAGTGCTTTTCAAAATGTTTCACGTGAAACATCGCCAAAAATCTCCAATTTTCTTATGCTTCACACCGTCTAATCATGCAAAAATGCAGAAAATGTTTCACGTGAAACATTTCCAGTAGTAAAATCCGGCGTAGTATGATAAAATATCTTTGTCCCAAATTGGGGCAATTTTGAGATAGAATCTGAAGAATTCCTCAGATAGACTGGCATAGAAAAGGAGATTTTTCCTATATATATGCCAAAACACCTGCCGCATGAATCATTTTTTTGAAAGAAGTGCCGGCAGGTCATTTCCTGTAAAAAGGAAAAACTGCAAATGGAAAACAAAAAGATGAAAGGAGGCAATACATATTTTGGGAAGAACAATTGCAATTGCAAACCAGAAAGGCGGCGTAGGTAAATCTACCACCGCAATTAACCTTTCTTCCTGTTTAGGAGAAATGGGACAAAAAGTTCTGACCATTGATATGGACCCGCAGGGAAATACCACCAGCGGAATGGGAGTAGAGAAAAATGAAGTGGAAAATACCATCTATGAGCTGCTTCTTGGAGAGTCAAAACTGGAGGACTGCATCATTCCTCTGAATTTTGACAATCTTTCCCTTATCCCTTCCAATGTCAATCTGGCCGGAGCGGAGATCGAGCTGATCGGGGTGGAAGACAAAGAATTCATCCTGAAAAACGCAATTGATCAGGTCCGCGATCAGTACGACTTCATTATTATTGACTGTCCGCCATCCTTAAATATGCTGACAATCAACGCGATGACCACCGCGGACACCGTTCTGGTGCCGATTCAGTGTGAATATTACGCACTGGAGGGCTTATCCCAGCTTATGCACACGATTGAACTGGTGCAGGAGCGTCTGAATCCGGAACTGGAGATGGAAGGCGTTGTCTTTACCATGTACGATGCGAGAACGAATCTTTCTCTGCAGGTAGTAGAAAACGTAAAAGACAGCCTGGATCAGAATATCTACAAAACCATTATTCCGAGAAATGTCCGCCTTGCGGAGGCACCGAGCTACGGTATGCCGATCAACTATTACGACAAGCGGTCCACCGGTGCAGAGAGCTACCGTCTCCTGGCAGACGAAGTGATTCACAGGGGGGATGAAGAGTAATGGCAGCGAGAAGAGGAGGCTTAGGCAAGGGCCTGGATTCCCTGATTTCACCGGGACATTCGGCCAAAGCAGAAGCAAAAGAGAAACCGGCAAAACCGGAGGTCAAAGTAGTCGAGAAGGTTGTTGAAAAAGTTGTCGAAAAACCAGTCGAGATGAAACTGAAAATCTCCGAAATTGAACCGAACCGCGAACAGCCGCGAAAATCCTTTGACGAGGACGGCCTGATCGAACTTTCGGAATCCATCAAACAGTTCGGAGTTCTGCAGCCGATTCTGGTGCAGAAAAAAGATGATTATTATGAGATCATCGCAGGGGAACGGAGATGGAGGGCTGCAAAGCTTGCCGGAATCAAAGAAGTACCGGTCATCATCAAAGATTTTACCGAGCAGGAAGTTGTCGAGATTTCCCTGATTGAAAATATTCAGAGAGAATCCCTGAACCCGATTGAGGAGGCACGCGCATACAAACGCCTGATGGAAGAGTTCCATCTCCGCCAGGATGAAATCGCAGAGCGCGTTTCCAAGAGCAGAACGGCGGTTACAAACTCGATGCGTCTCCTGAAACTGGACGACAGGGTACAGCAGATGGTTGTCGATGAAATGCTGACAACCGGTCATGTGCGTACGCTGCTGGCGCTGGAGAATAAAGAGCTCCAGTACAATACGGCAATGAAAATCTTCGATGAAAAGCTCAGTGTCCGTGAGACCGAGCGCCTGGTCAAAGAGATCCTGAATCCGAAGGTGAAGAAAGAAAAGAAAGTCAATCTGGAAGAGGAAGCCATCTACGAAGGTCTGGAAGAGAAAATTAAGAGCATCATTGGTACGAAGGTTTCCATTCACCGCGGGGCAAAGCACAAAGGAAAGATCGAGATCGAGTATTATTCCCAGGAAGAGCTCGAGAGAATCATGGATCTGTTTGAATCAATACAGTAAGAGGTAGAATAATGAGCGATTTATTTAGTAAGGTAGGAATTGACCTTGGCGTTGTTGTACTTCTTCTGATTGTACTGATTATCGTGATGATGATTATGACGGTCAGCATGTCGCTGCGTCTGAGCAGACTGAACCAGAAGTACAGAAGCTTTATGAAGGGAAAAGACGCCCAGTCACTCGAAAAGCTGTTTCATCAGCGGTTCAAGGAAATTGACAAACTGAACAAGCAGAATGAGCTGACGAAAAAGAATCTTGCGGATCTGAAAAAGATCCAGGGCATGACGCTGAACAAATACGGAATCGTAAAATATGATGCGTTTGACGATGTGGGCGGAAAGATGAGTTTTGCGCTGGCAATGCTCGACAAAGAAAACACAGGTTTTATCCTGAATGCAATCCACAGCCGTGACAACTGCTTTTTATATCTGAAAGAGATCGTAAAAGGCGAGTCCTATATCATGCTGAGCGCCGAGGAAATCGACGCGCTGCGCCAGGCAATTACGATGAATTCGATCGATCTGATGTAAAAGCGGACCGCAGAAAAACAGCATGAAAGAACGCTTGAAAAAATGCATATACTGTTATATGATGGTACTGGAACGCGCCAAACCCGCATAAATGCTGGAAAAACGGCAGTGGTTCCGGGCTGGAAAGAACAAAAAGAATCCCGCCAAAATGAGGGGATAAGATCTACTAGGAGGAAATTATGTTAGACATTAAGTTTTTAAGAGAAAACCCGGAAGTTGTAAAACAGAATATCCGAAATAAATTCCAGGATCAGAAACTGGAGCTGGTTGATAAAGTCATCGAGCTGGACAAAGAAAACCGTGACATCAAACAGGAAGTAGAAGCACTTCGTGCAAAAAGAAACAAAATCTCCAAACAGATCGGCGCACTGATGGGCCAGGGCAAGAGAGAAGAGGCTGAGGAAGTAAAGAAACAGGTAGCTGTTGACGGTTCCCGCATCGAGGCTCTTTCTGCAAGAGAAAAAGAAGTAGAAGAAGAAATCAAGAAGATCATGATGGTGATCCCGAACATCATCGATCCTTCCGTACCGATCGGAAAAGATGACAGCGAGAACGTAGAAGCAGAGCGCTTCGGCGAGCCGGTTGTACCGGATTTTGAAATCCCGTATCACACCGACATTATGGAGTCCTTCGACGGAATCGATCTGGACGCAGCAAGAGAAGTTGCAGGAAACGGATTCTATTATCTGATGGGCGACATTGCACGCCTCCACTCTGCCATCCTTTCTTATGCAAGAGATTTCATGATCGACCGAGGATTTACCTACTGCGTACCGCCTTTCATGATCCACGGCAACGTCGTAAACGGTGTTATGAGCTTCGCTGAGATGGAGTCCATGATGTACAAAATCGAGGGCGAGGATCTGTACCTGATCGGAACCAGCGAGCACTCCATGATCGGTAAATTCATCGACAGCATCATCCCGGAGGAGAAACTGCCTCTGACCCTGACCAGCTACTCTCCGTGCTTCCGTAAAGAAAAAGGAGCACACGGCATCGAGGAGCGTGGTGTTTATCGTATCCATCAGTTCGAGAAACAGGAGATGGTTGTTGTCTGCAAACCGGAAGACAGCATGATGTGGTATGACAAACTGTGGAAGAACACCGTAGACCTGTTTCGTTCCATGGATATCCCGGTTCGTACTCTGGAGTGCTGCTCCGGTGACCTGGCTGACCTGAAAGTAAAATCTGTCGATGTTGAGGCATGGTCTCCGCGTCAGAAGAAATACTTCGAGGTAGGAAGCTGCTCCAACCTTGGTGATGCACAGGCAAGACGTCTGAAAATCCGTGTCAACGGCGAGGACGGAAAGAAATACCTGGCACATACCCTGAACAACACCGTAGTTGCTCCGCCGCGTATGCTGATCGCATTCCTGGAGAACAACCTGAATGCAGACGGAACCGTAAGCATTCCGGAAGTTCTTCGTATGTACATGGGCGGAAAAGAGAAACTGGTTCCGAAACACTAATCGCATAAGAAATACAAAGGAATGAGAGGAGGTGTTCTTATGCACGCTTACCTGAAAACCATTGGATTTTCAAAGATCAAGACGACGAAGGAACTCCAGGAGCTTCTTCGTGATGTAGTAGAAAACTACGACCGTAAAAAGATTGTGGAAACAGAAGAACACCACCTTTTTGCTGAATTTTCGAAAGAATATGCATATGACTGTGGTATCACGGTCTGTGGGGAAATTGATGAGAACAACCGTTTCCAGATGGAATATTATTATCCCTATTTCGAGGGCGGGCAGATCAGCTCCTACGAGGAGGTATCGGTGGAGCGCCATGTCGATAAGGAATCGTTTGCAGGCGCCTGCGACGATATGCGGCTTGGCATCACGATGATCTTTTATCTGACGCATGCAGCGGAATATCTTGAGATGAAACAGAAAAATGCGCTGCAGCCGCTTCCGCTCCCGCTTTCTGTCTCCGGTCTTGCAGCGGAAGGAACAATTCTGCTTCCGATCCAGAAAGACCCGGAACAGGTCGAGAAGGAGCGCCGCAGCACGCAGCAGAAGAATTCACTGATCTCGGCTGCCAGAAACGGGGATGAGGATGCGATGGAAAGTCTCACCATGGATGATATTGACACATATGCCATGATTTCCCAGCGTCTGACGAAGGAAGATGTCTTTTCTATTGTAGATAGCTTTTTCATGCCGAGCGGTCTCGAATGTGACCAGTACAGCGTGATGGGTGAAATTACGGAGATGAATACAACGAAGAACACGGTAACGGGCGAGCGGGTGTATGAGCTCGGCCTCGTCTGCAACGATGTGCCGATAGACATCTGTATCAACGAAAAGGATTTATTTGGAGTACCGGAAGTGGGAAGACGTTTCAAAGGCCAGATCTGGCTGCAGGGAATGCTGGAACATCTGTAAGGGAAAAATAAAAAGAGCGAGGACGGAAAAAGAGAAAATTCAGTCCTCGTTCTTTTTTTGCAGATTTTTATAGCGATAAACGGATGTTTACTGGTTCTGCACCAGATTTAGATGCTTACGCACCCGCTCGATCAGCATTTCAAGAGCAACGGTGTTCTGTCCGCCCTCCGGGATGATCACGTCGGCACGACGCTTGCTCGGCTCTACGAACTGCTCGTGCATCGGTTTTACGGTCGTCAGGTACTGCGTCACAACGCTGTCCAGGGAACGGCCGCGCTCTTTTACATCGCGCAGGATCCGGCGGAGAATCCGCACGTCCGCATCGGTATCGACAAAGACTTTGATGTCCATCAGATCGCAGAGATCCTTCTCAACGAAGAGGAGAATGCCCTCGAGCACGATAACCGGGGCAGGATGGACCAGAATCGTTTTATCCGAGCGGTTATGCATGGCATAATCGTAAACCGGCATCTCGATGGATTTTCCGGCTTTCAGCTCGAGAATGTGCTGGCATAACAGATCGGTATCAAAGGCATCGGGATGATCGTAATTTAATTTGGCACGCTCCTCAAAAGGAATATCGTCATGGCGTTTGTAATAGTTGTCATGGCGCAGAATGCTCACTTCATCGCGTCCAAAACTTTCTACCAGCTTATCTGCCAGTGTCGTTTTTCCACTGCCGGTTCCTCCGGCAATTCCTATCAGTATCGTATCCATAAGAAACTCCTTTTTATCCGATGATAGCCAGTGTTGCGCTTGTTCCGAGACGGCTTGCGCCGGCATCTACCATAGCCTGTGCCTCGTCTGCGTTGTGGATTCCGCCGGAAGCTTTTACGCCCATATCCGGGCCTACGGTCTTTCTCATCAGGGCAACATCAGCCGCTTTTGCACCGCCGGTAGAAAATCCGGTGGAGGTTTTTACGAAGTCAGCGCCGGCTTCTTTTGCGAGTTCGCACGCTTTTACTTTCTCTTCATCGGTTAAAAGGCAGGTCTCGATGATGACTTTCAGAACGATGTCCTTGCCGCATACTTCTTTTAAGGTCTGGATATCGGAGCGTACGAAGTCGTATTTGCCGTCTTTGAGGGCTCCGACGTTGATGACCATATCAACCTCCTGTGCACCGTCTTCGATGGCTGCACGGGTCTCAAACGCTTTTACACGGGTATCGGCCATGCCCAGAGGGAAGCCGACAACGGTGCAGACTTTGACGTCAGATCCTTTGAGTTTTTCAGCAACGAATTTGGTGTAGTACTGGTTGACGCAGACAGAAGCAAAATCATGTGCAAGTGCCTCGTCGCAGATCTTTGCAACCTGTGCTTCGGTTGCGTCTGCTTTTAAGATAGTGTGGTCAAATAATTTGGTGTTCAGCATAATTTTTTCCTTTCTTTGATGAAAAATAAATCAGAATGATAGAGAAAAGGCAGAGCCGAAAAAACACAGTTCGGATTTAACGGCTCTGCCTTTAAAAATTGTAACTATTCAGAGCCACATCTCGATTCCGCTGCGCTGCATCTCGATGTGGCTGCTCGCCATATGAAATTCCAGAAAAAACCGCTCATTCATGCAAGCATGATTCGCAATTTTTTCTTCCATTTCACATGGCTCTGAATAGTTACATATTATCTTGCGCCCTTATCGTATGGAATACCTTCGGCTTTCGGAGCCTGGGAATTCTTGGATGTGAAGGCGAGAATAATCATGGATGCGATAAACGGCATCATGCTATAAATGTTCTTGGACAGTCCCAGATGGGAGAGGACGGTGGAGTCCGCAATGTTTGCCAGGGAACGGAATACCGCAAAGAATACGGCTGCTCCGGCAATGTGGAACGGTTTCCACTGACCGAAGATCATAACAGCGAGGGCAAGGAATCCGGCACCGGCTACGCCGACTTCGAAGTTCCAGGTGGTAACGGACGGAACGATGTAGGCAAATCCGCCGATACCGCCGAGTGCACCGGAGATGATAACACCGGTGTATCTCCACTGGTATACGTTGATACCAACAGAGTCGGCTGCCTGTGGATGCTCACCGCAGGCACGCAGGCGCAGTCCCCATTTCGTTTTGAAGAGGAACACGTAGCTGCAGATCAGAAGGATGATGCCGATGAACAGGAAGATGTTCACGGTAAATGGTCCGATCTTGTAAATGAAAGCGGCGTTGGTGTAGTTCAGCTTTGCGGAAGCTGCACCGTTTCCGGCATCCGAGCCGTTGTTGAATGCTTTTACCAGGACGATGGCAATGGCAGTAGCCAGCATGTTCAGCGCGGTTCCGCCGATCGTCTGGTCTGCCTTCAGTGTGATGGCGGAGAAGCCAAGCAGCAGAGAGTAGATCATACCGGATACGGCGCTCGCCAGAATGGAAAGTGCCACAAGTGCAGGAGCCGGGAGATCCGGGAACAGAACCAGGACGAAGACACCGGCAAGGCCGCCGATCGCCATGATTCCTTCCAGCGCGATGTTGATGACACCGCTTCGCTCGGAGAACATACCGCCCATCGCAACGAGCATCAGAACAACGGCGTACAGTAAGGTAAATTTAATTAAAAGGAACATTATTTCTTCTCCTCCTTTCCGTTGTCTGCATTGGCATTTGCTTTCTGCTCTTTTTTGCTCTTGAACAGGTTTGCAACGATGCCCTTGAACAGGGTAACGAATGCGCAAAGGTAAATGATAACGGCAACGATCAGGTCCGCGATCTCCGGCTGATAATATTTCGTAGGCAGGTAAGCACCGCCGACCGAAATATGAGCAACGAAGAGAGCAGCGAAGATAACGCCGATCGGGTTGCTAAGTGCAAGAAGCGCAACCGGGATACCATTAAATCCGATGGCCGGGAGTGCTGTCGATACCTGCGGGTTCCACTCGGATGCACCGGAGAGGAAGTAGAGGCCTGCACCGATTCCGGCAAGCGCACCTGCGATGGTCATGGAGAGAACAACGTTTCTCTTCTCGTTGATGCCGGCGTATTTGGCAGCATCCTTATTGAACCCGCAGGCTTTCAGCTCATAGCCGAAGGTTGTTTTGTTCAGAACGATGTAGATGATGACCGCAATGGCAATCGCAATGAAAATCGCAATCGTTGTGGAACTGGTACGGAAAATGGAGTTCATGCCGCAGTCCGGAATCAGGGATTTCGGAGAAGCGGAGCTTAATTTGTAAGTACGTGTGGTCTTCTGATCATACATGCCCGGGATGGTGTTGTACATCAGCTCATTGACAAGATAAAGACCAATCCAGTTGAACATGATGGAAGTAATAACTTCATTTACGTTGAAGTATGCTTTGAAGATACCAGGAACTGCTCCCCAGATGGCTCCGCAGACCATAGCAGCCAGAAGGCATACATACCACGGCATGTGGAGGATGATGGCAAAATACAGGGCGCCGAAGACACCGACGGTGTACTGTCCGGCAGCACCGATGTTGAACAGACCTGTTTTAAAAGCAAATGCAACCGAAAGTCCGGTCATAATCAGGGGAGCGGACTGAGCGATTTCACTTCCGATTCCCTTCGGCTTTAAGTAAAAGCCGCCTTTGATGATTCGTGTAAATCCATCCACTGCGTTCTCCGCGTTGATGCAGTATAAAATGATAAATCCCACAAGAAGACCGATCACAATACATACAAGAGAAGCGACAATGGACAGAAGAGCGTTTTTCGTTTTTTCGTTCATGCTTTTCTTACCTCTCTTTTATACTTCTTCGGGAACCGGATCCCGTTTTGCACCTGCCATGTAGAGACCGAGTTCTTCGACAGAAACGGTTTTCGGATCCAGCTGGCCGACCAGCTCTCCTTCGTACATAACAAGAATACGGTCGGAAACATCCATAACCTCATCCAGTTCCAGAGAAACCAGAAGAACGGCTTTTCCCTTGTCGCGCTGTGCAACGAGCTGGCTGTGAATGTATTCGATAGCTCCGACATCAAGACCACGGGTAGGCTGTACCGCAACGAGAAGATCAGGATCTTTGTCGATCTCACGCGCGATGATCGCTTTCTGCTGGTTTCCGCCGGACATGCTGCGGGTGATGGTCACAGGACCCTGGCCGCTGCGGACATCGTACTGCTCGATCAGGCGCTCGGCATATTCGCGCACGGCTTTTGATTTGATAAAGCCGAAGGATTCAAATTCCGGCTGCCAGTAACGCTGCAGCACCATGTTCTGCTCGATGGAGTAATCCAGCACGAGGCCGTGTTTATGGCGGTCCTCCGGGATGTGGCTCATGCCCATCTTGGAGCGGTCGCGGATGGAAGCTTTCGTGATGTCCTGTCCGTTGAACAGAATTTTACCGCCGGATACTTTTTCCAGTCCCGTGAGGCCCTGAACGAACTCGGACTGGCCGTTTCCATCGATACCTGCGATGCAGACAATCTCGCCTTTTCTTACATTAAAGGAAACATCTTTGACGGCGTTGTTTCCGTGCACCTTGCTCGGTACGGTCATGTGCTCTACTTTCAGAACGGTGTCGCCCGGTTTTGACGGCTTTTTGTTGACGGAGAAGCTGACGTTTCTTCCGACCATCATGCGGGAGAGCTCTTCTTTGGAAGTTTCGCTGATGTTGACGGTTCCGATGTATTTTCCTTTGCGGAGAATCGTACAGCGGTCGGCAACTTCCATGATCTCGTTGAGTTTATGGGTGATGAAGAGGATGGATTTTCCTTCTTTTGCGAGGTTCTTCATGATCTTCATCAGCTCGTCGATTTCCTGCGGCGTCAGAACCGCGGTCGGCTCGTCGAAGATCAGGACTTCGTTGTCACGGTAGAGCATTTTCAGAATTTCAGTACGCTGCTGCATGCCGACGGTGATATCTGAGATCAGAGCGTCCGGATCGACCATCAGACCGTATTTCTCGCTCAGCTCCATGACTTTTGCACGGGCATTCTTTTTCTCGAGGAAAAGGCCTTTGGTCGGCTCTACGCCGAGGATGATGTTGTCGAGAACCGAGAAACATTCGACCAGCTTAAAGTGCTGGTGCACCATACCGATGTTGAGATCGTTGGCGTCGTTCGGTGTGTTGATATGGACTTCCTGCCCATTCTTCTTGATGATTCCGGAGGTAGGCTGATACAGACCAAAAAGAATACTCATCAGGGTTGATTTTCCTGCACCGTTTTCTCCAAGCAGAGCATGGATTTCTCCTTTTTTGAGCTGTAACGTAATGTTGTCGTTCGCCTTGATACCCGGGAATTCTTTGGTGATGTTCAACATCTCAATAATGTACTCATTTTCCATATACATATTCCCTTTCAAGCGTGGTTTTGCAGGACTGCCGAAGGTATGGAAAACAGGCAGAACTGCGGGCTTTCATTATGTCTAGTATAGCATTTTGTGTGGCAGAAAAAAAGGGGAAGAGAAATAATATTCTCTTCCCCAAAAGGCATATTGTTACAGAAACAGTATGCACATTAGCTGATGTAATCAACGGTTACGTGAGAACCTACTTTCGGCTGATTTTCTGTATCGCTGGAGATTTCGATGGAACCATCGCGGATACCAGCCAGTACAGTTTCATACTGATCCTGTGTGAAGGTTGTGAATCCCCAGGATTCGGAATCGGTAGGAAGGCCGATGTAATCTCCGTCTTTCAGTCCAAGCTGCTGAGCAGTTCCGCCAAGTTCAGAGAAGTTTCCGCTGAAGTAGGAATCCAGAGCGTTGTTGATGGCGCTTGGAAGACCTTTCATAGCGGAAGTCAGGCAGCGCTCGCCGATTTTGGAACGCTGGTCAACGTCTACACCAATAACTTTTCCGTCGTGTGTCTCAGCTGCATCCAGAGCAGATGTCCAGATACCGCCGCCGCAGGCGAATACAACCTGTGTTCCGTCTGCATACCAGCCCTCCATACGGGCAGTAATGGAGTCATCGCCGTAGAACTGGCCGCCATAGTAATATTTTACGTTTACATCTACGCCGTCTTCTTCAGCAGCAGCGTTGATACCCTGTACATAACCGTAACCGAAACGGATAACGGCCGGAACAGCGATACCGCCAAGGAAACCAAGGCTTGTGTAGCCGTCTTTTACTGCAGCGTATCCAGCCAGGTAGCCGGCCTGCTCTTCTTCGAAGGAGCAGATGTACACGTTCTTTCCGAGATCAACAGCTTTGCCGTTTTTTACAATATCACTTTCGGTAACATCGACTGCGATGAAGGTTACATCCGGATAGGTGTCCTGCTCTTCAGCGATGGCAGGTCCGAACAGGTAACCTGGCATTACAACAACGGTAGCACCCTCGGAAACAGCAAGATCGATGGAGTTGATACGCTCTTCATCGGTATCCTCTGCCGGTTTGTAATACTCGTACTCTACGCCGTTTGCATCGCCGTAGGCGCATACAGTTTCCCAGGTGATCTGGTTGAAGGATTCGTCGGTGATATCTCCGGAGTCTGTGATCATGGCAATTTTCTCACCTGCGGCGTCTTTTTTTTCTCCGTCTGTGGAAGCAGAAGCGGAAGTTGCGCTGGTGGAATCGGCGCCTGTGGATGCGTCGGAGGAAGAGGATCCGTTGGAGGAACCGCATCCTGCGAGTGCAGCAGTTGTCATGGCGGCTGCAAGCAGTAAGCTAACTACTTTCTTTTTCATAATAGTATTCTCCTTTCAATAGGTACAGCGTTTCTGTGTGTATGGCTACATTATAATATAAAAGAAAAAAGTATGTCAAGCAAAGGAAAAACTGCGTGAAATCCACTAATTATCTGCATGCGAGCCGGAAATTCTTCGGATAATGGCGTTGGATCTTGCATAAATTTCTTCCGGATCAAAGCCGATGCGGAATTCGCCGTTTTCGTAGAGGATTTGACCGTTTACCATGGTAAGCTTTACGTTCTGTTTGCTGCCGCTGTAAACGAGGTTTTTGATCAGATTATTTTCCGGCTGCATGTTAGGCTGGTGCAGATCAATCATGACGAGATCCGCCTTTTTGCCAACGGCGAGACGGTCACAGTCATCGATCTGCATCGCGTGTGCGCCGCCTGCGGTTGCCATGTAGAGTATCGTATCAGCCGGGATTCCTGCGGCGTCCATCTCACGGACTTTGGAAAGACCGGTGGTCAGGAACATTTCGCGGAACATATCGAGGCAGTTGTTGCTGGCCGGCCCGTCGGTGCCGATGGCGAGGTTGATGCCGTTATCGTAAAAACGCTTCAGCGGGCAGATGCCGGACGCGAGCTTCAGGTTGGAGGATGGATTGGTAACGGCCGTCAGTTTCCGGTCGCGGAAAATTTCGAAATCGCGGTCCTCCATCCAGATGCAGTGGTAGCCGCCGCCTCCGTACTGGAACATGCCTAAGCGTTCCATCAGCTGTGTCGGGGTGAGTCCCCAGCGCTCTTTACAGCCCTCGACTTCGCTTTTTGTTTCGGCGTTGTGTGTCCAGACAGGGGAATGGTATTTTTCGGCGAGTTTGGCAACGGCTTCAAGAAGCGGGCCGC
>ERZ780168.776-NODE-776-length-37704-cov-8.395389_pt1 | contig 37704 bp, 23 predicted proteins | sample MGYA00510981_ERZ780168 | MGnify/ENA primary metagenome ERZ780168 (study PRJEB29588, sample SAMEA2158769) | human gut metagenome | biome: human gut; feature: human-associated habitat; material: faeces | place: Denmark | collected 2008/2010 ...
GCTTCACCGGCTTGGTTGTCGGCATTGGCTTGTGTCACGGCCAGTTCGGCATTAGAGAGGGCTACCTCTTTTTGTGCGTCATTCCGTCCGATGGCAGCTTTCTTGGCCGCTTCCGCCTGTTTGATTTCCATATCCGAATTCAGTTCGGCAACGCGGCTTTCCTTTTCGGTATTTGCCTGCTCGATACGGATATTCTTTTCAGCTTCGGCTTTTGCTACTTGCGATTCTTTTTCCGCATTGGCGATAGCTACTTGGGAAATTCTGTCCTTATCTGCATTTGCAACAGAGATTTCCTGTTGTTTCTTAGTTTCCGCGATAGCGATATCCTGGTCTTTACGAGTTTCCGCCACTTTCGTTTCGCGTTCCTTAATCTGGTTCGCGATTTTGATAGCACCCAGTTTTTCCTGTTCCTCGATGTTGGCTTGTGCCTCGTTCAATGCCTTACTTTCAGCTTCTTTACCCAAGTTGACGATATAGTTGGCAGCATCGCGGATGTCACTGATATTGATATTCATCAGGTACAAACCGAACTTGCGGAGTTCCGTATCAATATTGTCTTTTACTTTGGAAAGGAATTTGTCGCGGTCGGAGTTCAACTCTTCAATGGTCATGTCGGCAATAACCAGACGCATCTGACCGTAAACTACATCTGTAATCAGGTTTTGTTTGTCGTCTATAGTCAGTCCGAGCATACGTTCGGCAGCGTTTTGCATTACGTCTGCATCTGTGCTGATGGCTACGGTAATAGTGGTAGGCACATCTACACGGATATTCTGTGCGGATAGTGCGCCTGTCAGCTTGCAGTCAATCTGCATCGGTTTCATTGACAGGAATTCGTAGCCCTGGATAATCGGCCATACGAAAGCAGCTCCACCGTGGTATAATTTCGCAGATTTCTTTTCTCCTCCCGTCTTACCATATACGACGAGGACTTCGTCACTCTTACATTTGCGGTAGCGAGAAAGGATACCGATAAAAGTGAGCAGAATGACCGCCACTAGTATTGCGGCCATAATTAGCATTTCTTGTGTCATAGAATTGTGTAAATTTGAATAGTTATTGAATATATAATGTTCCGTCCTGATACTTGGTGATAACAGTGCGATCTCCGGTTTGATACGTCTTTCCCGATTCGGAGATTACGTCTATTTCGCGCATGGCTCCATTGCGGCTTGTCTGTACGGTGTACTTACTGTTGTTTTGCTTGAAGTAAATGGTACATTCGCGTCCCACGAGTTCGTCGGTTGCTTCGGAGCGGTTCACTTGTTGCAGTTGATAGGCTTTTTTGTACAGAAACCATACGGCGAAAACAAAGAACAGTCCTACCAGGATACCGATAACATAACTTTGGATTTCTGTGTTGCCTGCGAGATACATGTACCAGCCGAAGCCGATACCAAAGTGGGTGAGTCCTTTGAAAGAGACTACACTGCTGATGTCGGCATCCACGTCTACATCTGCATCCATATCTCCGAAAAAGATTGATAAAACAAACTGAATTGCGAATATATCCGTTGTCACAAGGGCGATAATAAGGAATATGGTGTTACTCATAATTTTGAGATATTGGTGAATTATGTTTATTTGTTCTCCAAATATACGGTTTTGTGTGAACTATGCAAAGAATATTTATATAAAGTTGCATTTCCGGCTTTTATCTAATAAATCCTCAGATGTGTGAGAAAAAATCCCCACCCACTCAGCGCTATCTTCACAGGCCGCCTCTGAGTGGAATGAGGAACACAAACAAAACAAACAATATTTTGTATTTCTTTAATTATGGGGTTATGGGGTTCCGTACGCTTACGGAGCGTTTTCTTTTATATATCATCGGGACAATCAAGTACCAGTATCGTATCTTCACATGAGATAATGGGACATTTGTCCAGTATATCGAGGTTGATTTCTACTTTGAAACGGCCGCAGACATCATGAATTTTGTGTTTGAAGTCAGCAAAGCCCTTCATGAATTTCTCAATCCGGTTGGCTGAATGCTCGTAAGCGTACCAGCGTCCGTTCTCTTCAAACAGATAGGCTTGTCGCGTATCTGATGATTCTAGTTGCAGGATGTCTTTTTGTTTCATGATTTCTAGTTTTAAAGTTCGGTTTTTATTCTACTATTTCTACATCGCGTACACAACGTAATATATGTTTATTTTTATTATCAACCTCATTTGATAGATACAAAGCTTTTGTATCGCCACAAAAGAATCTTAAATTTCCAGCATTTTTGCCTTTATCTATGGTGTATCTCCATTTAGTTCGTGATATGGTATTGAGGACTAAATTCTTGTTTACTATGTACATTAGCATCATTTCTCTTTGGTTGGGGGCTCTCCAAAGCCCTTTGTCACTTTCGTCACTATTCTCTGAATAGTTCTTACACAAGCTAAGGTCATTGTCAGAGGTCAAACGATAATAGGTTTTTCCTGAGTTCTTTATCGGGTCATTGGTATCATACCAGCATGAACGTATAGTGGTATACCAAGTACTGAGGGTGAAAAATGAATTTTCTTCATATACAAGTATATTATTATTTAATGCTTTTGTATCTTGATATGCTTTCTTAGACACTTGAAATGCTTTATAAGGTTTATTGCCTTCGTCAAAGTTGTCATGAATTCCTATTTCACCTTTCTTGAGTCGTGAACCCCGTATATTCTGGGCAGTTAATCGTGACATCTTAAAAACTAGTTGAGCAGTAATTATTTTGTCCTCTTTGCTTTGTTGATTGTACACTTTTACGCGTGTACCTTGATCGAGGTATTCAAATGCTTGTTGAGGATATTCGTCTCTTTTTAATTCTTCATTGGGGGCTTTGTCCAATCCTAAGTTACGTACACATCTGAAATTGTGCGGGAGATCCTTTTCTTCAGTAGTATATGTGGGATAGTCACCAACAGAAGCGCCTTCTTCCGACCAAATACGCTTTTTGTCACTGGTCGTATAATGATGGTCTGTCCTGTCTGCATACACAAATGAAATATTGTTGGCATCATATAAGGGGGTTGGCAGGCTTTTTGCTCCCAGATACATACCCATTAATTGCTCACTGGTCGGTACAAACCATTTTACTTCGTCCAATGTTATCTCACCATCTCCGTTTTCATCACGATTTCGTGATAAGCAACGTCCCAAAGCGATAGCCTCGGCATTGGTAGTGAAAGTATTCATTTTCTCATCCGGTTGTTCAAGATTCACGTGGGCAGCCCATGATGTGTTTTTGCTCAAATACTTCCAAGTATTCCACAATCCGTTGGCCGACGATATTTCATTGGCTATATTGGGTGTTCCCCATTTGGCCAGTCCTGTCTCATTGATATGTTCCATACCTAGTGCCAATGCTGATTCTGTGCTATAGTATGTTTGTATCGAACGTTGCGTAATCATATATCGGGCTTTGGCATAACTGCTATTGCCATCCAAACTATACTTGGGAGCATAGACCAGCATTATGTAGCGGTTGTCTGCATTTGCAAAATGCCGCCAGTAAGTTTTAGGTTCATTCCCCCAATTTGTACCTTTAGGAGCTTCGGTATAATAATATTCGTCTATAAAAACGGTATAGTAATATGTCTTGTCTTCATTCTTGTCTGCGCTTTGATCTTCATTATAACGCTTTATTACATCATCGGCGAGTCCGAACAGGTCGACCAGTTCGTTTTTGTTGTATTTTTGTAGTTTTGCATTGGAATTATCTTTTCCATGGGATTGGAAATGAATCCAATGATAGTCTTGTTTGGCGCCATTTCCCCTGTCAGGTTCACTTTGTTCTGTCACTTCACCAAAAGGAGTCTTTACTAAAAATTTCAGTCCTCCTCTTGTTCCATTGTTTCTATCCACTACATTATTGTAACTGAATCCCATTATAAAGCAATTGTAATGTGCGTCTAAAGTACGTACTTCTGCTTCAGAATCCACAACGTCACCTTCGGCACCTGGGCGATTTTCTTCCCCTTCCGTTACTTCTACTATAATGTCTGTTACGTCATTGATAATTAAATTATATGTATAGTTGGTGTTCCGCTTGCTTGTGAAGATATCCGGATTGTTGCGCCCACCTCCCAAGTGTATTCTATACCGTACGGTGGCTACACGTTTGCCATCGTTGAAGCCTTCGTTTTTGATTTCCAGCTCAGCTTTAAACTCGACATAAGTCGCATACTTTTCCGAATATTTATATTCACCGGTATTTGTACCGTCGTCGTTTTTCACTTCTGCTTCCCGTTTGGCATACTCTTTCGTTTTATCTGCTGATGACGGATCAATGGAAGTCACTGTACCATCCTTTTCGACGTATGATTTTGAACTTTTTATATTTTCCAGCATATAAAAATCGAATATGCGAGAGTTATCATCTTCATTTGTACTGAATGCGGTACTTACTATACTGTTTCCGTAATCACTATCTTGGGTAAAACTATTCACTTCCGGTTGCTCTATCACATTTGATTTTAGCGGAACATATTTCACTTGCCAACTGGTAGGAGTGAAGGATGTTACTTTTTCTCCTACTTTTATTTTAAAAGTGATATGAGAGTCTAGGCGCGAAAGTTGTATTTTGCCACTGGATATTTTTCCATGTTCATCAATCACACAGTATCCTTCTTTCTTGCCTTCTGTCGGAATGGTCGTATTGAATGTACCGCTCATTACCAGGCTGCCTTGTATACGCTGTACGTTGGCTTCGTTTAGACTAACGATTACTCCGGACAGATCCTCGAACTTTTTCACAGCGTCCAACTTGTTCAGTATGGATTCCAGTTCGTTCGTTTCCGAATTGGCTATTGCATAAATAAAACTTTCACCACTGGTAGTTTCTAGCGCAAAGTTTCCGCTTTCTTTATTTTCCAGTGAACTGCTTATTTCATCTGTACTGTAGAACTTGCTGGTCTTCAGCTTTCCGGCATTGTCGAATACAAATACATAGAGGTCGTTTATTCTGTTTTCTTCTGTTCCTGGAAGTGCACGGGTTTGCTTCTCCATGCCTGTGACAGACAGACCGAATTTGATTGTAACCGGAATTCCTTCTTTCACATTGGTGACAGAATATATTTCATCATCGGCACAAGCACTAAGAAATGCGCAGATAATAATCGGATATATTATATTCGTTATCACTTTCAGTATGCTGTTTTGCTTTTTCATCTGATTTGCCTCCTTCTATTAATCGAATGACGGGACATCAATATTCTCTTCATCCCACGCTTTTACTTCATATTCTAATGTTACATCCATTTTCACACTTGTGATGTTGAATACATACATGTGGTTGCGAAGAACATTATAGTCTTTTCCATTTTCACTGAATGGTATGGTATAACTTTTTTCTTTACCTCTGGCCACCGCTTTGATGACCAAATATATTTTCTTTTCAGTTTGTGTCCCCGTATTCTTATGTTCCGGAATGTAGAATTTGTTTTCAACTTTGTTGCCTTCTGTCTCGTTCAGTGTGCCGGAAGTCAGGAAGTCTGCGGATAATGTGGAGTTTCCCGGTATGGACGGACCATCGTTTTCTATGGGTGCGCAATATCCTTGTGTATTATAATTGTGCAACCGGACTTCGGTGATTTTGAAATCTGTAATTCCCTTTCCGTCGTTGACCATTACATTCACTTTGGCAACTGCGCGTTTCAGGGTGAGCTCTCCTATATTATTCTTTCCCGATGTGATGGACGCAATAGTACCTTCACCCCACATCGGAATATTTGTCGAATAATCCATTTCTTTATTGTAGCCGAACACTAACTGTTTGTATAAATCAGTCTTACTGTCTCCTGGTGCCATCGTCACATTTTCTACCTTTTTGTTTTTTGCGTTAACAATTACGATAAAGTCCATGCGGGTACCGGTGCTGTATGTCCCAGACAGTTTTCCTTCTATAAACCGGTTACCTTCTTCGTCTCTCTTTCCGATAAGTACATATTTAATTTGTTCTACGAACCTGCCTTCTACGAAAGTGTATATTTGGGCATCATTGATTTCACGTTCAGCTACCAAACCCTCAGATTCACCGTCAATACCCCGTGTAGGAATATCCGGAAAAGTTAATGCAAAATTAATCTTGGCACCCTCTACTGGCGCTCCCGGAATGTTCTTATATATATTATCATCTATAACTCCGTCTGTGACACATGATGTTGCCATGATGCTGAGGACAGCCAGCAGATAATATGTCAATTTAGAGTATTTCATTTTACAGTTCAATATCATTAAGTTGGATAATCCAATCGTTTACATCAATTACGGTTTTAATCAGTGCAAGTTTCTCATCTACGAAAATAATCATGCTGTAATTATCTTCGCGATCCAGATATTCTTGGAGGGTATAATTCCGGTCTTTATACTTCTCTAGTTGGAGCAACTCCAAATATTTCACTAAGTTGGGACTGTGAAACAGGGTTTCGTTTGTTGCGGAGTTGGTGATAGTCAACTGTGGGGTTTTGTTCTCCATCAGTCTTGCTACACTTATCTCGCTGACAACGGCATTGTATTCTTCAGCCTGTTCGTATCCTGCACTGAAAGCTCTTGTTCGGACAACTTCCGATTCGACAACAAATGGTTTGTAAGTCAATAGATTGTCTTCCAGCAGCGAGTTGTCATAATTCATATATCCGTTGTCATCATAAATGTTGCATTTGAATGTCTCCTTTGTCAGTGCTCTTGTCACCGGACCAACTGACTGGTTGACTTGTGCTACGACTATACGGATGTTATTGGTGTTTTTCACTAAAGACACAATGCTGATCTGCTCCCTGCCGTTTCGGGTAGTAGGAGCGTTTTTTACTTCACCATGCCAAAGTGAATGTAGCTCTTGTTCTACAATGTAATTCTCTTTTTCATTTTCCGCATCAGCCCTCGTTACTACTTTACGTAGCGTTTTCACTTTCAACTCTTCTATTTGAGATTGCTCCGGATATAATAAAGGTACTGCGAATGATTCATTATTTAATCCTGCCCATGCGATAAGGTGAAACTGTGACGGATCGATATCTACTTTCATAGAGTAATTTCCATCTCCCAATTGTTCGCCCTGGTCTGTTTTCTGATAAACAAGATTGTTATTGTCGTCAAAAGCATAAAGTGTTACTGTTCTAACTTGTTTGGCAAAAACGTCTACTTCCTCCATGTTGTAGTCATATTTGAATTTTACACAGTATTCGATGCTACAATCTCCGTCATTGTAATCTAATATAGAGTCACAAGATGTAATTGTACCAGCCAATAATGTGAGCAACAATATCTTGTTGACTTTTTCATGTATGGTTGTTAGTATTTGTCTCATTATTCTCACTTTTTATGCTTTTAGAAAGTAATGTTTTGTTTGAATGTAATGCCTTTTGTCTTTTTGTAAGGAGAAAATCGGGAGAGGGAAATCATCTCCCGATTTTCTTGTTTACTTTGATAGCTATTGATTAAAGATCAATCTCATTCTTATGTATAGTCCAAGGTTGGATATTTGCTGTAATTGTTAATTTTGTATCAGATTCAGGAGTCGGAGGAGTACTTGTCGGCCATCCTAAGTCTTTGACAGTGTTAACTGAAAGCTGGTACCAATTGTTCCGGATAATTGAACATCCTTGACCTGCGTGCTGGATAGCTGCTTCGTAATAACATAAACCATCCTCGTATTTGATGATACCATTGGCAGCGAGGTATTCAGCATTTCCTTCTGTTTCGCTCAGATTATTGTAATCAACTCTCATTTCTGCCCAGCTTTTGTAGATTGTTTTTTCATCTCTTACATAGTTCCCATCTTCATATATTGGATTCACTTTTACGTAAAATGTTTCGGCTTCTTCTAATATCGGGTTCTCTTCTGTTCCGGTAGCGTAGTATACTTGTGCCTGGTAATGTACATTGGTAGCTTTTGCCTTGGTTTCCTCGGTCCAATCTCCACCAACTTTGTTTTCTAAACAGTAAGTAATTCCGGCAGCGATCCATCTATAGTCTGTTTTGTAGACCTGCAGATATGGCTCTGCTCCTGTCCAGCTTGTCTCATTAGTCAATACATATGAGTCCTTTACTAAATTAGAATAGGAATGACCTACAAATTTTGCAACTAACCAATTTTTATCTCCTTTTACGGTATATGTTGATTCGGATATTTTGAAGTTTTTTTCAGAATCAGTTCGTTCATCCAATTTAGCACTAACGCGGTCTACGTTAATCGTTGCTTTATTCTCATCTGTACCTGCTGTTATGGTTATATCACCCTTAGAGCCACTCATTAAGAAATTGTCATCTTTGGCAATACTTGAAGCAAGGTAGTCCAATCCATTGCCCGGTAATGCTTGTGCTCCGATTTGCAGTGCTTTAAAATCCTCAGTATTTTTTGCAGCATTTATTTCTGCGTTTAATTTATCAGATGGATTTACAAATGCGTAAATTGTAATATTACTACCTGCAGCTACACTAAAAGCAGGAGTGCTGGCTACTACTTCTTGATTAGCATTAGGGTTATCATTTGTTACTGTGAGATTGTTCTTTACAATGAGTTTGTTACCTCCATAGTCTAATACGATTGTTGCAGTAGTGATTGCTGATTCTTCGTTACTTCCGGCATCTTTGCCTTCCTCGCTGACTGCTCTTGATTTTCCGGTTACTGAAGTAAAGTTAACTCTCATCGTTGCTTGTTCGCCTGTTGGAGTTTGGATACCGTTATCAATAAATTCTTCTTCGTTGCTACAAGCTGTCATAGTAGCTACTGCTAAACTTGCTAATAATAAATTCTTAATTTTCATTTTTTTTGAGTTTAATGTGAGATGCAATAATAATTTCTTTCTTTAATTGCATGCTGCATATTATTATATGTAGTCATGCTGATTTATTCTTTTCTTTTTTGGGGAAGAGTCATCTAAAGGATGAGGACCGATTGTTTTATGAAAAACATCATTTCTTCTTTATTGGAAGCCCTTATATATGATAAGGTAAAAAGTAACTTCCTGGTGGAGTTGGTTTGTTTGTTTCTTATAGGCAATGTTTCTTTTATTTGTTTATTACTTAGATTATTGTTTGCTTGTTTCAAGGAAACTTTTGTTCCTTATCGACGTTGCAAAGGTATGGGAGAAAAACTAAAGCGTTAATCGGTGTTTATTTCAATTTTCAAGGTGATTGTTTCAATTAAAAAAATGCATTTTTTTGAGTGGTGAATCAGTCGTTTTATGAATGATTATTGGTGTTGTTGAATGAATAACCGCTCTCGCTTTCTTTTTACCGTTGTTGTATATATTGTCGTATCATTTCGTTTTTTGTTTGTTTTTGATGCAGAATATACAACTTTACGGGAAGAGATGGATGCTTTGTGTTTCATTCATGCATTATTGAACGATTTATTGCTCCTCTTTCATATAAAAAACGCACGACCTTCACAGGTAGTGCGTTCTTTAATCATTAGGGGTTAATTTATTAATGTAATAAATTACTGAGGGTTAAATCTTTTGTCCGTGTCTTTATTTTGTAGGGTAATTCTGTTTCTTTTTCAGTTCTTTCAGGTTTGCGTCGGCTTGTGCATATAGGCCGGCTTCTTTGGCTGCTTTGAAATAAATTTCCGCTGTCTCCAGATCACCTTCCAGCATGGCGATGACTCCAAGGTTATTGAGTGTCTCGGCAGCTTTTGGGTCAGCTTTGGCCAGATGCTTCTTGGCAACAGCCATGTCGCCACTTTTTTGGATTTCCATTGCTCCGGCATTCAGGTTTGCTATCGGATCGTCTGGGAACATTGTTGCAGCTACCAGAAAAGAGTGATTGAACTCTTCGCTTCCTGGTTCGTAACTTTGCGCTACCAGATAGATTTCCTGCAAACTCAACAGTTGCGGGCGTTTATTGATAATCTCTTTCGACTCTTCGAGGTTGAAGCCGCGCACTGTATAATTGACGGTATAGTCCGAATGGCGAAGTGCCGGATAGCATGTGTCTAATATATATTGGTATCCTTGCGGACCTGCCAGCTTAGCTATGGCGTGTTCTTTTTTGTCGATGTCCAAGCTTTCATCATTCATTAAACGAAGTATTTCGTCTTTCTTATCCAATGATGAGGTGGCAACAAACTTGCGGAAACCAGCCCAATCTTCCGGAGTCGATTCCGAAGTTATCAGCTTCTTGTCAAAGTTGTAATAACTGCTCACATAGTTTACCAATGCTTTGGTGCGTTCTTCTGCCAAACGGGTGTTGTTGGCATAACCTCCTTCGGGCGAAGCGTATCCATGAATCTTGATGCCGGTGAGTGTAGTATTCTTGTCGTTGCGTACGGTGTCTATTGTAGCGCGTATTTTAGCTAGTTCGATCGTGTTGCGGCGGTACTCCGGGTAGATAATGTATTTGTTGACCGGAAAGTCCAGATAAGCACTTCCTTCTACTGCACGATGTTTTACGCCTTCGGCTTGTGGAGTGATATAGGCAATGGAAGGCTGTAGTTTCAACGGCGAAATGTTCAGCCGGGTGATTAATTCACCGCTGTTTTCCTCCAGAATGTCGCAACAGCCGCATATGTCAATGTTTAACTTCATATTTGCCGTGCGCATCCATGCTTCAAATGGTATCTGTATCAGATAGCTTATTTTTTGTTCTTCAGTTTGCTTGCGGCGAATGACCGTATATGTATTTTCGAAGTTTTTGTGATTGCGTTGATTGACGATGTTACGTTTGCGTCCGTACACTATGATAGACGGCAATGCTTTTGTCTGTCCGTCCGCTTCGAGAAACGGGGTAAGCGTAGCGACATTGTTGGAAGCTATTTTGAGGTTTGTCTGCAAAACAATGTCTAGGTTGATAGTCAGGCGATTGTCATCACTGCGCGTAATAGATTCTTTCTCTATACGCACTTGATTTTTATACAAAGTCTGTGCATTCCCGTTCAATACAGGCAGCAGACAGAAGAGTATGTATAGAATCTTTTTCATATTTGTTTTGTTTTAGAATAAATAAATTAGACTGACGGCAGCTTTGGTAGGTCCTACATAGTTCTTGTGTCCTTCCGATACTTTTGCACCGCAAGTCATACACTCGTACTGTTCGTACTTGACGCGTGCGTAACCTACGCCGATATTTCCTTCCAGATTCCAGTGTTTACCTAAAATCCATTGGTATCCGTAAGAAATCCCGGCTCCAAAGAAGTTGCCTTTGAAACGGTGGTCTGTCAGTTCAGACCAAATGCCCCAAGGCATATCGATAGCGGCTGCCTGATAGACACCTCCATGAATATGGAATCCCACAAAATGTCCGTTGAACTTGTCGCAGAACCAATAACGGAGTTCAGGCTGAATGGCGAGCATCTTCATCATTTTCTGATCTTTGTATTTCCATGGATTATAATTGGCATACAAATCCAGCGTTAATTTCTTACTTAAGCCGATCTCAGCTCCAAGGTTGATGATTTTCATCGCGTCCATTACAATGTTGGTTTTTACTCCGACTACCTGGCTATATAATAAGGTAGAAGCAAACATGGTAATGAACAAAAATAAAATTCTTTTCTTTTTCATCGCATGATGGGTTTTGTTTGTTGATGTGCAAAGATACGTGTTATATGAATTGACGTTAATTGGTAGATTCATCTTTCTTTGATAAGTTCTCGATGAAAATAAATAAGTACAGGGCATTTTTTCGTTCTGATAGGTGGTGAGTGATTCGAGGTTTATAGGGTGTGTTTTTATCATTCTTATTGAATGATTTACATATGATTGGTTGTTTAATACTTGTATATCTTGTTTTATTACTTGAATGTGTTGTGTTTCATTCGTTAAAGAGTGGTAATTTATTCATTTCTCCTCTGAAAAAGTTTTTCTTATTGAATAAAACGCCTATGTTTGTGCCAGCAAGCAAAATGATAAAGTATCGGTAACAGGAAAACTAACATTAAGATTCCCTCCTGAGGAACAGAGACAAACAAACAGTAAATGATGTGAAATGTATAAGGGTGGCAAAAGTAAGGGTTTGCAAACCTGTAAAAAATAGGAGGAAATAGTATGAAGACAATTAAATTCTTTTTCGTATCTGTTATAGCATTAACTTTCGTGGCATGTTCTAGTGCCGAAGATGAACGTTTTGAAGATAACTCTTCAAACTTTGAGTCTATCAAATCTTTATATGGTATTGAATCTGTAAGTAACGTTGCAGATATTGGTAATGTCCCTTCTGTTACAGCAGAAGAGATGCAGGGCGTATTGGAATCTCTTCGTCAGAACGGTAATGTAATTCGTGAATGTAAATCTGAAAATGTGGAAGGTTATTTTGGGGAAGATGGAGATAGGCAGTCCGTGAGGATGATTGCCGAATATCAGGCACGTACGAGGGCGGGTGCTTTCCTGGAAGAATTCGCATTGTGTGTTTCGTTGAATTTTAATGTGGATGAAGATACGGTATATTATATTGGAACTACCTATTCTTCTTCTACCGATTTGTTTTGTTGGAAAGGATATGGCGCTTCTTTATCAACAACTGTTGGAGGTGGAAACGTCTTTACGGCTATCACTCACCTGTATTTCCGTGTGAGTGACCAGAAAGATTGCCTGGTTAAAGTTCCGGTAGATTTCAAAGGGAACTATAATTTTAATGCCGGTCATGGAACTTACAGCTTCACTCTTTCTAATTGTCATAAATGATTTAATGCAAATAGCCTCAACAGGTATTTATTGAGATACATAATATAGAGGAACCAAACAGCAAATATGCGTCACTCGAGACGAACAAACAATGTAAAAAGAGCGATGAAAAGTTTGTTAACTTGTAAAAAGTTGGCAAGCTTTTGCTTTATTGTGAATTATTTCTAAAAAAAAGTGATATATAGTCCGCTACTAATATAATTACCTACCTTTATCGCACATATCACATGAACAAAATATACTTAAAATATGAAGAAGGCTTGTTTCCTGTTATTGCTGTTGTCCCGATTTATTGCTGTGTATTCTATAGATACTCATTGGGATTTGGTTCCGATGGTCATTAAAAATGAAGCTGGAAATAACACTATATATAATATATGCTATGGGAGTAATGACTTTATTTGGCTTTCTACGGATAAAGGTATTACCCGTTATGACGGATTCCGATTTCGTGACTATCCTTTAATAATGAGTATGGATTCTCTTTCGATGCCTCTTCATCAAACAGTTAAATCTTTGCGTGAGGGTCCTGACGGGTTGTATTATGCTTTATTATTTCAAGGTGGAATTACTTGTTTTGACCATGTGAATGAAACGTTTTTGCCATTGAGCTTTGACAAGCCTTTCAAGTTGAATGAGGTGCTGGATTTTTGCTGGCATGGCGGAAAATTATATCTGGCTACTTTACAGGGATTGTATGAAACTTCCGTTTCCCGCAAAACAGAAAGAAAAGGTGAATCCGTATTTTGTGTGTTGAATCCGGAACCTTTAATAAAGGGAAAGATTACCGACCTTTGTATGGACGGAAAAGGTAACCTCTATTTTTCTGTGGACGGGAAAAAGGTGATGTCTTATAATATTGCTTCAAAAAAAAGCTCTTTGATTAAGGAATGTAGTGTCGTGAGCAAACTATTTTTACAACAGGGCTATTTGTGGATTTGCGGATTGTGGAATGATATTATATGTTATGATCTTAAGACACATAACGAACGGGTGATTTTAATAAATAAGGCTGATAAGGTGGGAGTCTTCAACTTCCGCGTCACAGATTTGGTTTTTAAGGATAAGAAAACTTTTTATCTGACAACTTGGGACGGATTATTCAAATTAAGTTTTGACAATGAGAATTTGTGTGAGAGCCCGTTTACACAAACTTGGTTGACGGGTGAGGTCAAAGTCACCCGCCCGGATATTGAAAACAGGATGACAAGCTTGTTATGGGATGACAGGCAGCAGATTCTTTGGGTAGGTACTTTTGGCGGCGGAATTGTAAAATTTGATATCAGTAATAGTACATATAGCCGGGTAAAACAGAATTTTGAATCAAGAATAGGCGGTATTGTTGAAGATGATAAGGGATATGTCTGGTTGGCGATGTCCGATGGAGGTATTATGAAGAGTACTGCACCGATGCTTTCGATGGATACACGGTTCGAACGGTGGACAAAGGTATCTGAATTTTCCGGATGTTATACTATCTATAAATGTAGGAATGGGTATATCTGGTTGGGGGACAAACAGGGGAAAATTATTTTTATTAATCCCGTGACTGAGAAAATAGAGTCTTTTCAACTGCAGACGGACGCAGGAAAAAATATGCAGGCAGCTATTCACTGTTTTTGTCAGGATTCACGGAATCGTTTATGGGTAGGTACTTCGGAAGGATTGATACAAGTAGAACCTAAAAGTAACAAATGTAAAAAAACAGATTTGCCTGCCGGGATAAAGAGTATATTTGCTCTGCGAGAAGATAAAGAAGGTAATATTTGGATTGGTACCAATAAGGGACTGAAAAGGATTACGACAGAAGATGACCGGATTAAGGTGGAAGGAAATTATGAAAAAGAGAATGGATTGGAGGAAGCTGCCGTACAGACTATTTATGTGAATAATTATAATCAGATTTATGCAGCTTACCTTAATGCCGTTGTCTGTATTGACGGAAGAGAACAAGAAAAGGTGGAGTCTGTATATACTTTGCAGAATGGATTGCCGAATGGGCATATATGCTGTATGGTCGATGATTATGTCGGTAGCATATGGGCAGGGAATAATGTGGGGGTTATGACGGTTCGAAATGGACAGACGGCTTTCTATAATTATTTGTTGGTAGGTAACTGCAACTCGGTATGTAGGCTGAACGATGGTCGACTGCTATGGGCAAATTCATGGGGGTTGATTTTCTTTGACCCGTCTGCTGCTAAAGCAACCAAAAGGAAAAAACAGGTGATGCTGACAGATCTGGAGGTGAATGGAGAAACGATTCTGGCGGGAGAAGAACGGAATGGTCAGGTAGTTCTTTCCGCTTCACCGGAAAAGCAGGAGAAACTGGTCTTTTCCAGCAGGAATAATAATTTTCATTTATATTTCTCTGATTTGCGTTACGGAATGTCTCAACGTAAAATAGCCTATCGCTTGCTTCCTATGGATGCGGACTGGAAGATGATGCCTCTTGAGGAAGGTTTGTGGTACAACGGATTATTTCCCGGAGAATATACTTTGCAGACGAAATTAGTGTTTCCGGACGGAAAGGAAGGTGAAGTGTATCAGATAGATGTGGTGGTGAAAAGTAAATGGTACTATACAGTGTGGGCTTATATGGCATATGCGGTGTTGACGATTTTGCTGTGCTGGTTTATTTATTCTTATATAAAGAAGAAAGAATTACATAAGCAATTGCGTCGTGACCGGGAGATAATATTACGGGAGAATCTGAATCTGGAAAGAATGAAGCAGGAGCAGAAACGGGAGAAAGAAGAAATGAGAAGACGTCTGCTCATGTTGTTTGTACAGGATTTGCGCACTCCTCTTCTGTTGGTTTTTGCTCCGTTGAAAGATTTGCAAAGTAAATTGAAGGGGCAGGACTCATCTCTGCAAGTGGCATACCGGAATGCGCTCCGTATGTTGGATGCTTGTGACCAGTTGACGGCTATTTACGGGCGACCGGAGGGAATGGCTGTAAAACTGGAAATAGCTTCTTATCCGGTAGAAAAGATAATTGATAGTAATCTTTTTAAGATTCGCGAGGTGTTGAAAGCTTACTCCATAGATTTCCGTAGCGAGATAAGGGTCAGGAAAGAGCTGGAATTTAGTGTGGATAAAAAGAAGATAGAATTTATTATCCATAATCTTTTGACTAACGCTTTCACTCATACAAATTATACGGGGGGCGTCTCTTTCTCTGTATACGAAACGGTATGGGATAATACGACTTATGTTAGCTTGATGGTGGCGGATAATGGAAAGGACGAAGTAAAAACACTTGAACAACAGTTGAGTGAAGATGATTTGTCGGATAATGAACTGTCTACCACGCAATTGGGATTTCTTACCGTGCAGCAGATGGTTGAAGCTCATCACGGAATGATCTCTTTCGAAAGTTCTCCGGGAAAAGGGACGAAGGTGACGATGCATCTTCCTATTGATAAATCTGTTTTTGATAATGATTCGAATATCTTGTTTGTTCACCCGGAAGAACTGACGGAGCCGAAGCCTGAACCGGCAGAAGAACCGGAAGTCTCAACAGATAGCGGGATGACACCGGAATCTCCGGTAGCTGTAGTGTCACCACAGTCTGCTGTCGGAGAAGTGAAACAGTCTCAGATTGTTGCTGATAATAAGAAGACGATATTGATTGTAGAGGATCATAAAGACATTCGTCTGTATTTGAAGGTACTGTTGAGTCAGGAGTACAACTTATTGATGGCAATCAATGGTCAGGAAGGGGTTGATATGGCAATAAAGGAACTTCCCGATCTGATACTCTGTGATGTGATGATGCCGGTAAAGGATGGGTTTGAATGTTGTCGTGAACTGAAAGAAGGACTTGAAACTTGTGGTATTCCTATTATCATGTTGACTGCAAAGGTGGAAGATGAGGATGTCATTCACGGACTGGAATTGGGTGCGGATGATTATATTCTGAAACCTTTTACTCCCAGCATATTAATAGCTAAAATGCGTAACCTGATTAACGGGCGTCAGGCATTGAAGCAGATGTATGCTAAGTTGTTTATGCTGCCCGGTGCGGATGCAGCCGTGATTGATGACGAAACGGAAGAGGTGGCGGAAGAAGTGAAAAAAGAAGATCCGTTTATCAATTCTGTTATTAAGATTATTGAAGAGAATATCTGTGAGGCTGATTTTAGCGTGAAGAAACTAGCATCGGAAATGAATATGAGTCAGCCTACTCTTTATCGGAAAGTAAAGCAGAGTACAGACTATACCATTATCGAACTTATCCGGGGAGTACGTATGCGCCGTGCGGCCGTATTGTTGAAAACCAAACAATATGCTGTGCAGGAAGTGGCGGAAATGGTGGGATATAATGATATACCGACTTTCCGCAAACATTTTGTGGATGCTTTTGGCACAACTCCTTCTACATATGAATAAAAAAATGACTACTTTTGCACGCGAAAACCCTAAAAAGAAGGAATTAGCGTGCAAAGGTATTTTATTTATTTGGCTTATGACGGGACCAACTATCACGGTTGGCAGATTCAACCGAATGGGATTAGTGTGCAGGAGTGTCTGATGAAAGCATTGTCCACTTTTTTGCGCCGTGAAATAGAGGTGATAGGGGCGGGACGGACAGATGCGGGCGTGCATGCTTCTCTGATGGTCGCTCATTTTGAATCTGAAGAGCTGTTGGATACGGATTCTGTCACAGATAAGCTGAATCGTCTGCTTCCACCGGATATTTCCGTTTATCGGGTTTGCCGGGTCAGACCGGATGCGCATGCCCGTTTTGACGCGACCGCCAGAACATATAAGTATTATGTAACAACTGCGAAATATCCTTTTAACAGGCAATACCGTTGCCGTGTTTTCAATCCATTGGATTATGAACGGATGAATGAGGCTGCACGTACTTTGTTTGAATATACGGACTTTACAAGTTTCAGCAAATTACATACGGATGTTAAGACGAATATTTGTCATATAACTCATGCCGAATGGACGCAGGAAGAAGATGCTACTTGGGTGTTTACTATTCGTGCCGATCGTTTTCTGAGGAATATGGTGCGTGCCATAGTGGGAACATTGATTGAAGTGGGGCGTGGAAAACTGTCTGTTGAAGGTTTCCGCCGGATTATAGAACAGAAGGATCGTGGTAAGGCCGGAACGTCGGCTCCCGGTCAGGCTTTGTTTTTGGTGAATGTCGAATATCCCGAAGATATATTTGAAGTTAGTAATTTGTAATTAGTAGATATTCTCATGTGGTTATTATTAGCATTTCTCTCGGCGACCTTGCTGGGATTTTATGATGTATTCAAAAAGAAATCGCTGAAAGATAATGCGGTACTTCCCGTTTTGTTTTTAAACACTTTCTTTTCCAGTCTCATCTTTCTGCCGTTTATTCTGTTCTCTGTATATCAGCCGGATTTATTGGACGGAACGATATTCAATGTCCCGGTTGCGGGGTGGGAACAGCATAAATATATTATTATCAAGTCGTTCATAGTGCTGTCCTCATGGATATTCGGTTATTTCGGGATGAAGCATTTACCTATTACTATCGTAGGCCCGATTAATGCCACCCGGCCGGTGATGGTACTTGTAGGAGCTATGCTTGTGTTTGGCGAACGACTGAATCTTTATCAATGGATTGGTGTGATGCTGGCTGTCGTTTCTTTTTTCATGTTGAGCCGTTCGGGAAAGAAAGAAGGGATTGACTTCAAACATAACAAATGGATATTCTTTATTGTATTGGCGGCGGTAACAGGTGCTATCAGCGGATTGTATGATAAATATCTGATGAAGTCACTGAATCCGATGCTGGTGCAGTCCTGGTATAATGTTTATCAGGTCTTTATCATGTGTCCTATTCTGTTGCTGCTTTGGTGGCCGAAAAGAAAGTCCACCACTCCGTTTCGTTGGGACTGGACGATTATTCTGATTTCCATTTTCCTGTCGGCGGCGGACTTTGTCTATTTTTATGCACTGAGTTATGATGATTCCATGATTTCTATCGTTTCGATGGTTCGCCGCGGAAGTGTCATTGTTTCTTTCATTTTCGGAGCTCTTTTCTTCCGTGAAAAGAATTTAAAAAGCAAAGCGATTGACCTTATACTGGTGTTAATCGGAATGATATTCTTATATTTGGGGACTAAATAAGATTGATATGAAAATAAATACACTTTTTATCGCTATATTCTTTTCTGTTGTCGGGTTCTTTTCCCCGACCTCTCTTCAGGCACAAGAAGCCAAAACTTTGTTTGTGAATATGCCGGATTCCTTGAGTCCCTTGCTGACTAAAGTGAATCGTGCCGACTGTGTTGATTTCCTGGAAAGTAAAATGAAAGCACAAGTAGAAAATCGTTTTGGAAAGAAGTCGGAAATGACAGAGCTCGGTAAGGACTTTATCCGTATGCAAATGTCTCCGCAAGCTACGTGGCAGATGAAAGTCCTGGCATTGAATGATACAACGAATGTTATCTGTACAGTCGCTACCGCTTGTGCTCCTGCCTGCGATAGTAGTATCCGTTTTTATACGACTGACTGGAAGCCGCTTACCGAATCTCCGTTTATCACTTTGCCTGTAATGGCTGATTTTCTGAACACGCCGGATTCGGCAGGTGTATATGTCTTTGACGAAGCACGCCGTTCGGCAGATATGCTTTTGATGAAAGCTGATTTCAACAAAGAGAATACTGAGCTGACTGTTACATTTACTACTCCTGACTATATGTCAAAAGAAACGGCGGAAAAACTGAAACCGTTTCTCCGCCGTCCTATTGTTTATCGTTGGAAGAATGGAGCTTTTACCAGGTAAATTCTCCACTCTTCATCTTTCATTCTTAGTTCTTTAAACACTCATTGATGAACGCTACCATTTCCGGTGTATGTGCTTCTACGCTTTGAAGTAGTTTGAACTGTGCTTTGGTGCGAACCAGATTATGTTCCGGATATTTTATCTTATAGTAAGTATCTCCGTTGATATAATCGGCAAGGAAGCGTACACATTGCATATATGGGAATAAAGCGGCGGCATAAGGAAGGTTTTCTATTTCAATCGGTGTCAGGAATGACTTGGCACCTTTCAGATAGCCTTTGGTAAATGCTTTGAATATTTCCATATTGAAGTTCACGCGGTCAAGGTCTTTGTCATCTTCATCTCCGGTGTTGGCTCCCGTGCGGAGGAAATCACCGTAATCAGAGAATATGAAGCTGGGCATGACTGTATCCAAGTCGATCACACAGAGAACTTTACCATCTTCATCGAACATCATATTGTTCACTTTCGTATCGCAGTGGCATACGCGTTTAGGCAGTTTGCCTTCTCGATATAAACGTTCTGCCTTGCACATTTCGTCTGCTCTCTTTTCTATCTCATCCAGGAAATATTGTACTTCTGCCACTCTTCCGGCAGCGTTGGCTGCTACGGCATCGCGCAGTTGCTTCAAACGGAATTCCATATTGTGGAAGTCGGGAATAGTCTCACCCAAAGTCGCCGGAATATCTGCCAGCATAGCCTGGAAGTTACCAAATGCTTCTCCGGCATAGTTTGAATATTCTGGATTGACTGTTTCATAAGTCTTGGCACGTGGGATGAATACCATAACACGCCAGTAGTTGTCACCGTCAAACCAATAAGTCTTACCTTCTTCTGTTTCAACGAAAGACAAGACTTTACGGTCAATATCCGACTCTCCCGTTTCTGTCAATTTCTTACGGATATGTCCTGTGACAGCAGCAATATTGGATTGAAGCATTTCTACATTCTGGAAGATAGCATGGTTGATGCGTTGCAAAACGTAGTCGGGAGCATCCGCTTCCTTTGTGTTAACTTTGTATGTGTCGTTGATAAGTCCCGAACCTAACGGCTTGATTTCCTCTACCGTGCCTTGGACTTTGAATTTAGCTACAATGCTAGATAAATCTTTCATGGGTCTTTTCTTTAAAATTTATAATAAGGTTATTTATAATCGTATTTGGCTGCTTCATTAGCCTGGTTGGCTGAACGAACAGGAACCAACGTGAATCCCCAGTTGTACTCGCGGTTGGCGGGAATCTGATAGAAAGGTTCCGGACGTGCCCCCCAACTGTCATAACCCCCGACTCCTTGTTGTTTCATGTCAACACAGACTTCCACGAAATCTCTCGGAGTGATGTCATTGACGTGATGCATTCTTCGCAATACGTTGCGGGCAGCTTTCTCGTCATGATTGGCAACCTCTTCCGGGCTGAAGTTATTCCATTGGTAAGGGTGGGGTAGGGCCTCTTCCGAGTCGAAGTCTTCGATGGAATTACGCAATGCATTGAATCCGACAAGACTGTCGGCTACAATAGCCAGTCCGTTGCCTTTGTCGGGCGACAAAGCAATCCAGCGAGTATCCGTACGATGTCCGTTTTCTTGCGGGCGAACATAGTTGAAATACATTTTGTCCGCTGTTGTTTTATATACTCCGACAAGTGTACCATGATTGCGGTCGATATAATTTTCTTCCGGGCCACGACCGAAATATTGCACATTATTCATTCGGGCAGGCAGGCGGAAACGCACACCGATACGGGGAACTTCCAGTTTGGAAGCAGCCTTGCGGGCAGCATCACTTCCGGGGGTAAAGGTAGCCATGCGTGTGGCTTCGGAAACTTCAGTTTCGGCAGCTTGCATATTTGTCGAGGTAAATTTAGCATTTACATTCACCACTCCGCTCGGATAAATCTTATAAGTTACGACATACAGATTGCCGGCTGCCAATAAATAAGTCACTTTCAATGAAACAACCTTATTCTCCGTAGTCATGCTGGCATCTGTCACATGGAAATTCTTGCTCGATTGCTTCCATACTTGTAAGCGTTTGGGAGCGCCGTTACCATAATCATTGTCATTAGGAGCACGCCAGAAGTTAGGCTGAATACCAAATCCATCTTTGAAATATTCCGTTCCGTCTACCTTATAAGAAGTAACCAGACCACTCTTTTTGTTGAATACAAAATTCACTTTTGAGGATGAGGCTATTAATTCGTCTCCTTGTGTGGACGTATTCAATGCAGGACCGCTGACTTTGTAGGTTCCTTTTTCTGCCTGTATCGGGAGTTGGAACTGATCGTATGCAATCTCATATCCGGCAGGAATCAGAGGTTCCGGTTCTGTCGTTGTCACACTGAAGTTGACAAAATATTCAGTTCCCGGTTGGGCTTTCAGACCATTTACTGGTACAGTGAATTCCTTGGATGCTTGCGGAGCAATATCCAAAGATACTTTTCCACCTCTTATATTCTTGCCATTAGCAACGACATTATAATGAATCTGGTACTTTTTCAGGTTTGTAAAGTAGAAGCGGTTGGTAATCTTAAATTTGCCGGATGCGGCGTCGGTCGCTTCAAACCCTACATTCTGATGTACATACTTCACCTCAGCCATTGCCGGATGCGGACCACGGTCGGGGTTTACAAGACCGTTGCAAAGGAAGTTACCATCGCTAGGCATATTCACACCGAAGTCGCCGCCATAAGCCCAGTATTCTCTTCCGTTCTTATCTTTCTGAAGGATACCTTGATCCACCCAGTCCCATATATATCCGCCTTGAAGATTCGGATATTTATAGATTGCCTGCCATTGTCCCCACAAGTTTCCGGTGGAGTTACCCATGGCGTGTGCATATTCTGAAGGAGCTATCGGGCGGTCGCTGCCGTTCTTGCCTATATTCTCCAGCCAGTCGGCACCCGGATATTGAGGAACGTACATATCAGTATTCCATTCCCATTGGGCACGTTCATAGTTTACAGGACGAGCCATAATATTCTTGTCCGCTTCTTTCAGCCATAGATATGTTTGGTAGAAGTTATACCCGTTTCCGGCTTCATTGCCTAATGACCAGAAAGTGACACTGGGATAATTCTTGTTGCGCTCAAACATATTTATGGTACGGTCCATGTGAGGTTTCAACCATTCGGGGTTATTACCTAATGAACCGCCTTTACGGAGATCGTAATACATACCGTGGCTTTCAATATTAGCCTCATCATATACATAAAGTCCGTATTCGTCACAAAGTTCATAGAAACGGCGGTCTTGCGGGTAGTGACAGAGACGTACGCTATTCAAGTTGTGCTGTTTCATTAGTTCAAAGTCGCGGCGCATCAGTTCTTCTGTTACGTAGTGTCCTGTTGCCGGATTGTGCTCATGGATATTTACACCTTTCAACTTCAATGGTTGTCCGTTGATAAATAAGCAGACATATGGCTTTCCGTTAGCTGCTTTCTGCTCAATCGGTTTAATCTCAATACGGCGGAAACCGACATTGAAAGGAACAATTTCATTTACCTTTCCGTTCTCTTTTACTGTCATCAATAATTTATACAGGTTCGGATGTTCGGATGTCCATGTATTTACGTCAGCCAACTTTTTATCGAAAGAGAGTGTACGTACTTCATCAATAGGGATATAAACTGTTTTCTCTTCGGTAGCGATAACTTTTCCTTGAGCGTCCAATAATTCATAAACTAATGTAAGATTGGCTGCTTCTTTTTTATGGTTTCTCAAGTCTACGTTCAAGTTAAAAATACCATTCTTGTAACTGTCATCCAAGGTTGATGTTACTCTGAAGTCTTTAAGGGCAGCTTTGGGTTGTGAATAGACAAACACATCACGTTCAATACCGCTGATACGCCAAAAGTCCTGACATTCGAGATAAGAACCTGTGCTCCAACGGAAAATCTTCAACGTAAGCACGTTCTTGCCTGGTTTTACATACGGATTGATTAAGAACTCGGCAGGATTCTTTGAATCTTCGCTATATCCTACTTCCTTGCCGTTGATATATACATATACGCCTGATTTGGCTCCTGCCAGGTGCAGGTAAATATCCCGTCCGTCCCAATCGGCAGGAATGTCGATGTCGCGGCGATATACACCAACGGGATTAGCTTCCGGTAAGATGGGTGGCTGCGGGTTACGAGCCTTGAACTCGTAACCATGATTGGTGTAGATAGCTACTCCGTGTCCCTGTATTTCCCAGTTACCGGGTACTTGAATATCATACCATGAGTCCGTACTGGTGTTCGGGTCAGTAATGTTTTCGGGAAGATTCTTGTAGGAATCTACGAAGTAAAATTTCCATGTTCCGTTTAACAGCCGGTAGTACTTGCTCCTTTCAAATTTGCCGCTCATGGCATCGTTACGATTGTCGTATGTCATAAACGAAGAACGGGGATACTCTTTGTTGACTGCTACCACCTGCACATCTTGCCAATAAGGCTTTTTCGCATTGTCAGCTATGGTATTGGTTGCTACCAGGGAAAATATTCCCATAAAAATGTTAGTTAATAAGAGGGGGTACGATCGAAATTTCATGTTTTTCAATATTGGTTTCTCATTCTTTTTTATTTCACTTTAATATGGTCAAATCCTTCTCCGTAAACTCCGATGACGGCACTTTGTGAAACAAAGGCTTTCGGGTCGATGTCTTTTATCAGCCGGAAGATAATGGTAGATTCCCGCTTCTTGGCCAATACAAACATCATTTTCTGTTCTCGTCCTGTATAGAAACCGGTTGCGTTGATAATTGTAACTCCCCGGTGCGGATATTCATTGATTCGTTTTCCTATTTCCTGATATTTATTGGATATAATGAAAAACTGTACGGACTGCCGGGCGCTATTCACTACCTGATCAAGTACGAAACTACAAATATAAAGAGTTGCAAATCCATACACTACTTTTTCCCAGTCTTTTAAGACAAAATAACTGGATACTATAATAATCATATCACAAATTAATACAACTCTCCCTAGTGTGATATCCCGGTATTTGTTGATAATGGCCGCGATAATGTCAGTGCCGCCGGTACTTCCGTTAGCCGAAAAGGCCACCCCGATACCACCGCCACAGAAGGATGCTCCGATAACGCATGCCATAAAAGGCTGGTCGTGAAGAAGGCTGATACCTGCTGCCAATTTCTGTATGACAGATAAAAAAAAGGTCAGGGTGAATACTCCAAAAATAGTTTTGATGCAGAATTTCAAACCGAGGAGTTTGAGAGCCAGTAACAGCAGGAAGAAGTTGATAGTAAAATACGTATATTGCACGGGGAAGCCGGTAGCCCAATATACGATAGAAGCAATACCCGGTACTCCCCCGGTAGTGATATCATTAGGAAGCAGGAAAACTGTCCAGCCGATACCGTATAAAATCATGCCAATGGCAATCATTACATAATCTTTGGCTTCGCGGATAATGCTTTGCTTGGAAGGCCTTGGAATAGCTGTTTTCATAAATGTGATTATGATGTTCTATAAAATGTTCGAACACGAACCTATGAATAATCCGGCTTTCCCCCAAAAGCCGGATTGCTTCACTGTGTTCGTGTAAAAAAGTACGATACTATTTTATTATTTTACAAAAGCGTGACGGTAGCCTTTTACTTTGTTCCATCCGCCGCGGGTGAAGTCGGGAACTTCAACCGGAGCCGAATTGTTTTCGATAGAAAGGCGGGTAAGTTCAGCCATACAGCACCATTCTGCAAGGTCATAAACGTCCATATCCAATGGCAAACCATTCTGCAGGCAGTATGCCAGACGATAATCCATGATAAAGTCCATACCACCGTGACCACCTACTTTCTTGGCAGTCTCTTCCAATTCTTTGTGAATCGGGTGTTTGTATTTATCCATTAAGGCTTTTCTTACATCAGCAGGTACGGAACCGTGCGCGTTCAGATTTTCGTGATTAGGTACATCGTTAGAGTCAACTTGTGAAGGTCTTAAACAATATTCTTCAATCGGATACTTGCTTGCATAACCGTCGGCACCCACAATCTGATACATACGGCTGTATGGACGGGGAGTCATTACATTGTGCTGGATTAACATAGTCTTACCGTTTTCTGTACGGATCAATGTTGAAGTCTGGTCACCGTTCTGGAAGTCTTTTACTTCTTCTCCTGTCTGTTTTTTGATATAAGCCGGACCGTTAACAGCTTTTGTATCCATTGCTACTAAAGTTTTCATGCGGTCGCCACGGTGGATGTCAAGTAATTGGCAAGCCGGGCCCATGCCGTGAGTGGCATATACGTCACCACGATGCTTTTGGTTGTAATCCATACGCCAGTTGTTCCAGTATGCACCCCAGAAGTCTTCCAAATTGTGGATATATGAACCTTCTACATGAAGTACTTCACCGAAAACACCTTGCTGTGCCATATTCAAAGAAGTCAGTTCAAAGAAATCATATACACAGTTTTCCAACTGCATACAATGCTTGCGAGTCTTTTCAGACGTATTGATTAATTGCCAGATTTCATCCAATGTCATGGCTGCAGGCACTTCGATAGCTACGTGCTTGCCGTGTTCCATTGCATACACGCCCATTTCCGCATGATGTTTCCAGTCAGTTGCGATATACACGAGGTCAATGTCATCCTGCTCACAGAGTTTTTTCCATGCATCTTCCGAACCGCTGTAAGATGCCGCTTCCGGCAATCCTGCATTTTTCAAGATTTCCTGTGATTTCTCGACACGTTCGGGAGCAAGATCGCATAAAGCTACGATTTTAGTTCCCGGAATATGTGTCCAGCGTGCTACGGCACCGGGACCACGCATTCCCAGTCCGATGAAACCGACACGTACGGTATCAATTTTGGGAGCAACAAGTTGGACTACATCCTCTTGACCGGCAGGGCGGGCAGGGGTTTCTACTTTGATCGGTGTAAAAGCTTCTTGAGCTTTTTGCGAAGATGTGCAGCTTGTATGGCAGGTTAATAAAGTAAGGCCGATAGCTGCGACTGTAAATAGCTTTTTCATCATAATTTTATGTTTTTAATAGGGGGTTATTTGTCGTTTTTCATTTGGTTGTCAAAGGTAGTAATTAATTAGAAAACTCTGTATATTTGCAAAGCATAATTTTATTTTATTTCATATTAAAGATGTTAGGATTATAAATAGAGTAGATAGCAAAAACTGTTATCTACTCTATTTGTTGATTCTTTTTTCTTATCCTTAGGATGGGGGAAGGGATAAAAACGGTTGTGTTAAGTTTATGTTCTCTAATTGAGAAGGATGCGCTTTCCGTCAGCCTGTACGGCAAATACTTTGGCATTTGTCATTGATATGGATGTCGGAACGTCGAACGAGAAGAAGTTGGAGAAATAAAGTATTTTCCCGTTTTCGTTTCTTTCGCGCACTTCGAACGCTACTGCTTCTTCTCCGTTCAGAATACTGACTCTATTGCCCGAAACAGTTGCACTTATTGTTTTCGTGATTTTCTCGTTATTTTGAAACTGTGTGTAATAGCCTACGTCGCCTACTTCGTTATAGCGATAATCGGAAGTGGGGAACTCGTTTTTCTTTCTGTCCTCGATATATTGGAAAGCATGCTTCGGTTGAGGATATTGAGCCATGAATGTTTTAGCTTCGTCAATCATTGATTGTGTGACGGTGTATTGGAAGTCTCCATATTGTGATATGGTGGCATTGACCGGCTCGAAGAATCCCCACATTTCGAAGAAGTCTATCAGATTCTCATTAGCTGCTTTACTTGCCATTTTGGCGAATTCCAATTGTTTGCGTCCTGGGGTTTTGGTGTCGTCCAGTCCTACTTCTTCGCGCATGAGTTTGAAGAGTGTTTGCCAAAAACTCTTTTTATATCCGCATCGGTGATAATAGTTCCACAATTGCCAGTTCATACGCATGTGAACTTCGGTGTCTTCATTTTGATGAGTGGCATCGCCCATGTTGTACCATGCCTGTTTGTCATGGTATCTTGCGTTGGCAACTTCAATCAATCCGTTACCACGTGATTTGTATTTACCTAACTTGTAAATAATGTAGTTTGAGAAAAGATTATTGGACGATTCCGTACATCCTGCCCAGTTGATGGCTTTTTGGTGTATGTGTCCTATTTCGTGGGCGGGTCCCCATGCATTGTCTTCGGCTGCCATTACATTATCATATAATAAGATGTTGCCTAGATAAGTATAGACGAATGCGATACGGTAATCAGATGCCCACATGTAGCTACCTTCCGGTGAGATGGCAAACAGGTGATTGTTGAATTGACTTGGACGTACGTCTTCAATGCCCATAAGTTCTTGTTCCCATCCGATGATGTTGTCCCAAAGTTCGATGGCGGAAAGAATGTTATTACGCACATGTTCCAACATTTTGGTCCGGTGGAAATAGAAGATAATCTTGTCGCCTTTTACTCCAAAATATTTGTCGGTGGCTTTTGACAGTAATTCTGCATATTTAGCGTCTGTTTTATGCTCTTTTAGGTCGAAGAATCCTGAGACTTTTCCGCTGCCCAAGGGAATGTGTATCTTGATGGGAGCAGGCTTGGAGGTCAGGTCGCAGTTGTACATGATGAATAGTTGTCCTCGATTGCGTATGGTGATTTTGTTGACTCCTTGTTCCAGATAATATATATCGCCCGAAGCTGCAGTCTGTACATAAGGCTTTTCTTCCAAGAATCCGGTAGTCTCTTCTCCTACACATTGCAAGGAAACATCGTATCCGTGGGTATCACCTACGAGAACGATGATTTCATCATTTTGCTCAACGGAGATTCCGGTCAGATTGTCCAAGCTGCTGTAATGTTTAGTCATCAGTTTGTCTGCCCATGTATTGATGTTGCTGTATGCTTCATAATTGCGTATGCGGAATTCTTTTTCCCATGCGTCATATGTGTCGTTTTTAAGTTGTACGGCTAGGCTGGCAAAGTATCCTGGAAGATTATTTATTTGTTCATTTGTAGCATCCGGTTTCAGTTCGCTGCAGGTGACATCGGTAAATACTGTCAATAGTTGTTTCTCAAGTTTTTTATCCGTATTCTTCTGATAAAATTCCATTTCGGAGCAACTGACGAAGTCGCCGAGACCGGATTTGACGGAGAATTTGACTTTGGTTACCTTGGATAAACTTTTGTCGAAAGAGATACGGCTGGCTGCATTTTGCATTTTAAAGTCGTATGAATTATAAAGTTTGTATTCCGGTTCGTCTGTGGTGGCTGTATAAAGATCCAATTCACCGAAGTTGCCGTTTCCGCTACGGGTGTAATAGATAATGTAGTCCAAATCTTGTGTTCCGTCAAAAAAATATTCAAGTGTGACTGGGAAACCAGCTTCTTGTTGCCATCGAGAGTGATAATGTCCCTCATCTATTTTTCCGTCAAAGGTTTTTTCAATTTCATATCCGGGTTGGAATTCGCTGGCGACACCTTTGGTGGGTTGTAGTTTTATGTCGCCTTCTAATTCAATGTCCGAAAGGGACGATTCTTTAGCCTTTTGGGTAATGGTGTACGTCTCTTTGATTTTGTCGTCTTTTATGTATGTGTAAGTGAATGTGACAGTACGTGGCTCGTATAGCGGATTGGGTGTTGCATTGTATATGTAGTTTTTGTCTACGAGTGCCCTTGTGGAGGGTACTTCATCCGTTTCTTGCAGCCATTCGCCGTCTTTTGATTTGTCGGTGGTATATTCGATGTTGGAGGTGACGGTGATAGTAATTTGTCCTCCATTGGCTTCAATGTCTGTTGCAGAACTTTTCACAAGGATAGCCGGTCCGTATCCGAGTTGCCGTACGTTGATGGTGTAATTTTGTACAGATGATTTTACGGTGACGATTGTATTTCTTATTTCAGGTTCTTCGCTGGCTTGTATCAGCAGTTTGATGGAAGGGGTGGAAGTGGACAAATCCTTGGCGGCGATACACCACGGTTGGTCGGACATGACGCTCCACTCTTGTTCGTTTAAAGTGGTGCTTACAGGTATAGACAAAGTGGTTTGGGCTTGCGTGCAGTCTTGCTGGAGGTCTGATTCTTTGATGGAAAATGTACGGTTTGCCTCTCCTTCGGGATTGTCGTCACTGCATGCCATACAGTAGAAGGCATAAAAGAAGATGAGAAACAGATACAGTAGAGAATGTAGTATTTTCATATAATTAGTGGTTTATGAGTGGCAAATATAGACATAACAATGCTAATATATTTAATTAACTTTCTGAAGTTTGCAGATTGTATATTCCGTATGGATTCTCCTCTTTCCAGAAGGAGGAGAATCTATACGGGATTATAGTACATGCGAAACTTAAATTAGTTTACATGCAAACTAAATTCGGCAAAAGCAAAACTGTTGTTGGCAGGTGTTGCTTCTACTCTTACTCTCACATGCTTGAACTCTTTGCCCACAAGAACCGGAGATTTGTATTTCTCGCTCTTTTGGGTTGGCAGTCCTTCTGTGATTGTCATTATTTTGCTGAAGTTCTCTCCATTCATACTTCCGAGAATTGTGATGCGTTGAGGTGCACCGTTGTTATTGCTGTGGCGTACTTGATATTCGAACATCAGAGCGGTATGTGATTCGGGGAGTGCCACTTGTATATAGTGAGGAAGTCCCGGCTCAACAGAATAATCACTGTGATAATATGTGTCATATCTTCCGTCCAACATTTCTGCAACAGAACCTTCAACTTCACGATTGGGATGAATACTAATCATCTCTTTTGTTAGTACCACTTTGTGCAACTTGCTTTCATCGGGAACGTAAGACACTCCGAACAAACAAGTATTGTTTGCTTCATCCACATGGAAATACTGTGACGTGCAATCCGTGAGTCTCAATGGAAGTACGAAGTTACCATAACTTAATAGAGAACGATTGACGGTAATATCCAGATTGGAAGTATTGTTGCCTGGTGTGAATGCAACGGTTCCGTTATTGCTCATTTTATAGGCACTTGTCGGAAGCATAGCATAGTCCACTTCGTTTTCCTCATTGAATGCGTTAAGTAGCGTTTCGTCGGTAGCTATTTCACAATTGAATGTCCATCTGTTGTCTGTAGAGAAATCGACCGGCAGATTGAGTTGAACTTCGTTTCCGCCTGCTGCATCGGAGATGGTGTTCAGGCTGTATCCGGTTCTTCCGAAAGAAACCAAAGGAATGATAACGGACGGTTTCACAAATACATATTTTCGTTCAGCGTTGATGGAGTCGGAACCATTATACAACATAAAAGGAATTACGAAATTGTTATCCCGTTCATTGTTTTCCAGTATCTTTTCTGTGAATAGGGTGATGTTTCTTGTTTGATAAGAATCGGAAGCACCGAATTCTATAAATTTATCCCCGTTGAAAGAATAACAATTGTCGGGATATTTTTTGTAGCTTTTCCCATTTTCCGCATTGTATATGCTCAGGGTAGCGTCGTCCATGATTTCGATAGATGCGGAGGCAGTGGTGTTCAGTGCAGAGCCGGATTTGTTGACTATCAGTTGGTAGTCAGTGTTTTCTCCCGTTCTGTACATTGTCAGGGGGATTTCATCGTAGTTCCTGAAAGAAAGTATGGTTGTGAAATCGTTCAGGAATTCGTCTTTTCCGTCTTCACATGCCGAGTAGGTAAGCCAGCAGGCAGCAACCAATGTTGTAGTTAATATTTTGTTTTTCATACACATATTCTTGTTAGATAAATATTGTTTTTTGAGATTACCAACCATAATTCTGAGTTAATAATTTGTTACGGTCCAATTCTCTTTGTGAGAAAGGATAGAGGTAATGTTTGTTTAGGAACACACGTGTCTCGATGACTGTTCTTTCCCAAAATCCGTCAGGTGTTTCAAGCTGTTTGTTGCTGTCGTCTATCGGACATTCCGTGTTCATACCGTAGACGTTGCCGTTGTCGGTTTGTGTAGCTATCATCCAAGTGCGTGTGTCAAAGTAACGATGACGTTCGAAGGCTAGTTCCACTTGTCGTTCCCGACGACAGAGCTCAATCAGCTTTTCAGTGCTGGCATTGGGATACACTTCTGTGATGGCAGGCACTCCGGCACGGTTGCGCAGGTCTGCCCATTTCTCCATGGCGAGAGTCTCATAGCCTGCCGGAAGGGCAACTCCTCTTTTCTTGCATTCCAATACGGCTTCGATGAAATTCAAGTAAATTTCTCCCAGTCGGAAGACGGGGTAGGTGATATTTCCCCATTGGTTTTCGGCAGAGTTCACACGATGGTCGTAGAAACGGTTGCAGATGTAACCGCATTTGGGGTAGTCGTGGCTTCTGTTACCGTTTCCGCCTTTGCCGAATGAAATCATCGTGCTGGCTGTTCCGTGTAGCCAATAGTTTCCACTGAAGAATACTGTCACGTAGAACCTGGGCTCTCTGTCTTTATACATATTAGGAGCTTTGATGTCGTACGAACTGAACAGACTCCATCCGGTAGCCGGATACGACCAAGTCGATTTTTCCAGTTCGGTGCTGGCGTCATAGGCGGATTGTGCATCAATGATCGGGCTTCCATCATTGTTGTATCCGGTGATAGGGTAGTAGCCGTCATTCATGGCATAAGCATCCACTAATCGTTGGGTGGGTCCTACGGCTCCATAAGCTGTACCTGCCACACCGGTAGGAACGCAGTTTACTCCCCAGTAGAATCGGTTGTTGTATTGGTCGGTCCAAATCAGTTCTTGGTTCCATGTTTGGTTGGTTATACCATAATAGTCTTCATACGGGTTTCCGTTTCCTGCGCGATAGAGGGTGTAACTGGGATTGTCGAGCACTTTCTTGGCTGCTTCGGCAGCTTTCAGCCATTTATTGGCATCGTAAGTTTGCGGGAACAGCTGTGCGCCTGAAAGTTCTGGAAAATCATTTGTTATCGGATTCTTTATATTCTGATACAATGTGTTTCCGTTGAATAAGTCTCGTGCCGAATACAGCGTGAGGCGGGAAATCACTGCATGGCAGGTTCCTTTGGTGGCAAGTCCCCATTTGGTGTCGGGCAATTGTGTCTGTTCAAGGATAGCACTGCTGTTGGCACATGTTTCAAGTTCACTGACCACATAGTCGACACATTGTTCCCATGTGTTGCGCGGGCGATACAACTGTTTGGTACTTGCGGTGAAGTCCAGTAGCTCATCTCCCAGCAGGAATACGGGACCGTAGTCGCGCATCATCAGGAAATAATAGTAGGCGCGGGCAAAGCGTGCTTGATAGTACCATTCATCAAGCTGGTCTTTGGTGACTAACGGGTCACTGCAATTATATACATTTTGCATGAATATATTGCATTCGCGGATACCTCTATAATAGTGGTCCATCTTATAAAACGGAACGCTGGACGGATTCCACGAACCGAAGTTGATCCAACGATATTGGCGATCGTAGGCAATGATACATTCATCTGAGGCTCCCAAATAGGGATCTTTGTCGCCAATGTAACTTCCGTTTTCGTTCGGAAGGAACGACATGGCGTTCAACCAGTATTGTTTGGTGGTATTTCTCGATTCCCAGATCTTTTCGAAAGTCAGTTTCTCGTCTTCTTGTCTGTCAAGGAAATCTTCGCACGAAGAAAGGCTGATAGCTCCGATTGCGAAGCATATAAGTGATTTGAATTGATTTATATATTTCATGATAAATAGGATTTAGAAATTAGCATTGAAACCAATAGTGAACACACGATTCAACGGATAGCCCGAGCCTTGTGACGAGCCTTGGTTCTTTTCAGGATCCCACAATTTGAACGGACTGAATGTCAGAACATTGCTTCCGGATACATAGAAACGGAAGGATTTGATGAATGTTTTTGTAATCAGTTCTTTAGGAAGTGTATATCCGATTTCGATGTTTTTCAGACGCATGAATGAACCGTTGCGCATCCACCATGTGGAAGTTTGGGTGTTGTTGGATGCACCGGCACCACCGCTACCGTTGCTCATACGCGGGTAAATGGCATTTGCATTCTGTTCGGGGGTATTGGTTGACATCCATACGTTTCCGTATACGTCTTTGTTGACTGCCGCACGTTCCATATTACCGCTAGAGAAAGGACTGCTGATGGAAGAACCCTGCAGGAAGAAAGAGGTATGCGCTGCTCCTTGGAAGAATGCGTTGAAGTCCCAGTTGTTCCATTGTGCTCCGACTCCGAATCCATACATGATTTCCGGCAGATTGGTGTAGCCGATAGCAATCTGGTCTTGTGTGTTGATGACACCGTCACCATTGATATCCTGATACTTGATATCACCCACACGATAGGTACCGAATGTTTGTACCGGACTGTTGTCAATTTCTTCTTGGCTTTCGAAAAGTCCCAATGCTACGAGGCCGAAAGGTTGCATTGCACCGTTTGAACCGAATGGTTTGCCCACTCTGTTTTGGTATTTGTATTCCCAGTCGGGTTCATCGTTGTCAAGCAGTTTGTTGCGGTTGAAGGTGAAGTTTCCACGTGCAGTCAGCAATACTTTGCCTACCTGTTGGGTATATTCGATATTGGCATCGAATCCTTTGTTTAATGTCTTTCCAACGTTCACATACGGTATGGTAGACAAACCGACGATAGCAGGCAATCCGGCGCGTTGTAGGAAGATGCCTTCGCGTTCTTCGTGGAAGTAATCAGCTTGCACTTTTACTTTGTTGAATAGAGAGAATTCAACGCCGACATTCAGTTTGGTCGCTTCTTCCCAAGAGGCGGAAAGATTTTCTACCTCACCGATTCGTATTCCTGTGCCACCTTGGTTGGCGCTTTGTCCGTATTGCCACGTACCACTGTTGACGATAGTCGATTCGTATACCCATCTTCTTTGACCGCCGATATCGTCATTACCTACTTTACCGTAGGAAGCCTTGAATTTCAACATATCTATAATATTGGTCAGAGGTTCAAACCATTTCTCGTTCGATGCCATCCAGCCGATAGCTGCTGCAGGGAAGAATCCGAATCGATGACCGCGTGCAAAGTTCTCCGACCCATTATATCCCATGTTGACTTCTGCAAAATAGGTATCTCTGAAAGCATAAGTCACACGTCCAGCCAATCCTTGGTTTTTGTAAGGCAGAGCGGCATCACCGCTTCCAGCTTGCGTGTTGGTGTGAATTTTTTGGTTGTAAAGTAACAAAGCACCTACGCGATGATTGTCAAACACATGGTTATAGTTCAGCGAGCCTTCCAAGTATCTGGTCATTGTCCCGCTTCGTCCGATGAGGAAGTTCAACGATTCGCTTCCGGTATGTATCGGGTCCCATTCTCCGTCTTGGTTATTGTCATCATACGTGAGGTTACCTTGATTGTCTCGTCCGCGTGCATGATAGAAAGTCGGAGTTTTGGAACGACGTTGCAGGGTGGTGTTCCAGGCATCCCATGAGAATTTGATGTTGGCTGTAAGTCCTTTCAATGGTTCCCACAACTCTCCAAAGTCTTGCGTGACACCAATCAGCGACTGTGCGGAGTTCCAGAACTGTTCGCGATAACCGGAGTGTACAAGCATGTTCCAAGGGTTGAATCCTGAATCGGTGGACGGACCGGACAGCATCCCATCTGAATACTGCACCGGGAAGGCGTTGGGGGAAGTCTGGAATGCATACGACCAGATGTCGTTGTCGTTATCTCCATATCCGGGACCGAACGATTTTTCGTAGATGTTGGCGAGGTTTACGTTCAGAACAGTGCTCTTGGTCAGATTCAAATCGACATTGGCGCGGAAGTTGAACTTATTGTATCTGATGGCGGAATTGTAACCATAGATGTTTCCTGCATTCTTGTAGATGGAACTTTCATTGTAGAAAGAACCGGAAACGTAATATTTGATGTTGTCGCCACCACCTGTAATGCTTAGATTGACACGCTGGTTGGCTGCCATGTCATCAAACAATGCATCGAACCAGTTCACGTCGGGATAAAGGTCGAGGTCGCTGTGGTCGCGATATATCTGTATATCTTCGGGGCTGTAGTGGGCTCTGCCTATGGCTTCGTTGTAGAGTTCTGCCCATTGTGCAGAATTGGTCATTTTCGGACGTTTGGTAGGTGATGTGAACCCGAATTCGGTGCGTACGTTGATGGCGGGTTTGCCTACTTCTCCTTTTTTGGTGGTAATCAGAATCACACCGTTTGCACCGCGTACACCGTATACGGCAGAAGCGGAGGCATCTTTCAGAATGGAGAAGGTGGCAATATCGTCCGTGTCTACGAGGTCGAGGTCACGTTCGATACCGTCTACGAGAACTAACGGAGTGGATGTACCTTTAAATGACGATACACCTCGGATGTAGAAGTCGGCCGAGCTGTTTTTGCCTGGTTCTCCCGAACGGCTCATCGCTACGACTCCGGACAACTGGCCTGCCAGTACGTTGGAGATAGAAGCACCGGGAACTTTCAACTTCTTGATGTCGAGAGTTGAAATAGCACCTACTACGCTCTCCTTTTTCTGGCTGCCGTAACCGACTACTACCACTTCGTCCAGTACTTCCGTATCAGGGATCAGAACGATATTGATGACTTTCTGCTCTGTGATGGCCACTTCCTGTTTCTTATATCCCATATAAGAAATCTCAAGTACACCGCCGACTCCCTCTACTGTGATGGAGTATTTTCCATCAATGTCTGTAACAGCACCGATAGAACTGTTTTTCAGCCAGATGCTGGCACCGATTACCGGCTCGTTATTGTCGTTCGCAGTAACTGTACCTGTGATAGTGCGTTTTTTGGCTTGCTGCGTGCTTTCTGCCTTGTTTACCTTCAAGATGACTTCATTTCCTTTGATGAGGTAACTAATGCCACTTCCTTCGAAAATTTCCTTCAATACATCTTCAACTTTGCCTTTGCTGTTGAAGTTGTGTTTGGTGTTACCGCCTAAATCGGCTGCATTGTAAAAGAACGTATAGTCGCTGTTCTTTTCAATGAGCAGAATAGCTTGTTTGATGGTCATCGCTTCACCTTTCACAGTAATGTGTTTCTGTGCTCCCAAAGAGGTCATGGGATAAAAGAGTAAAGCTAGCGTGATACTTAAAAAGTACCGCAAAACTACTGATAATGTGTTTTTCTTCATGCTTTAACTTTTTAGATTAGACATTTGATTGATTATTAAATGATTATTTGTAAATTATTAGTTCATTTTCTTGTTCTCGTAATCTCATGTCAAGGCTGTAACAGATTTTTTGTAACACCTCTTTTAGCGATTCTTCATAGCGGATATTTCCGGTGAAAGCCGATTTGATTTGCTGACTGTCTACGTCCAGCCTAATATGACTGTTATACATGTTATTAATTGTTCCAATCAACTGGATAAGGGGTAACTCCTTGAAATAGAATTTGCCGTTTTCCCAATCGATGTTTTTGATGTTTTTTTTGGATATTTCTCCTTCTTCTGTGCGGTAAACTATTTTTTGGTGAGGAAACATTTCTATTACCTCCTTATTTTCAGGAGTAAAATTGATTCTTCCTTTATATAAGATGATTTCACTTTTTTTCATTTTCGAATCCTGATGAATGTCGAAACATGTTCCTTTGACTTCTATCATAGCTTTCTCTATGTATACCCGAAACGGATGGCCTTTTTGAGTTGTTACTTCAAATAAAGAATTTCCACTCAGCCACACATTTCTTTGCTCGTTGAATGCTTTATTATATCGTATTGAACTGCCTTTTTTCATCCATACTTTGCTGCTGTCCGGAAGAATATGCAGACCGTTCTCTACTGCTACTATTTTTACATATTCATCTTGTAGATTTTTTTCTTTTGAATTCATCCAAAATGCGCCTATCGTTAACAAAAGAGCTAATGAAGCTGCGGCAAAATACCACCTAAGTTCTACTAGAACTTGGTTTCTTTCCTTGTATTCACATCTGTTTTTTAGTTTTTTCCATATTTGTTCTTTTATCTCCACATTAACAAGGCCGTTGCCAGATTCATTCCATTGTTTTCTAATTTCTATATCTACCGGTTCCAAGTCAGCAAACTCTCTGCGTTGCTTTTTGGTTAATTTGCCCGATAGCAAGCTTTTGATTAAACTTTTCTTTTCAACCTTATCCATCCTATTTTTATCTTGTTGGTTTTAAATTTTATTTTTGCTCTTGTACTATTAAATACACAGCACTTCTTTCTAACCCCACATCGACTTTGTAAAAAAGTGAAAGAAAAAATGAAATTATTTTGTAATACGCTGAACATGTGTAATATATAAGATTTGTTTTTTTTGAAAAAAAATATTCTGGAGGAGTTTATTAATAAACGTAATGGAATAAACTAAATTTTGGATATGATTGTCCTTGAATAAATGCAAAAAGTTTGGCATTATCTCCTATTCTCTCTCATATATAAAAATGAAAATCCTCTTTCAACCTATCACCACTCTTCCGAAACGCCCTATTCATCGCACTTATAGAGCGGTGATAGGT
>ERZ780168.777-NODE-777-length-37694-cov-7.190175_pt1 | contig 37694 bp, 26 predicted proteins | sample MGYA00510981_ERZ780168 | MGnify/ENA primary metagenome ERZ780168 (study PRJEB29588, sample SAMEA2158769) | human gut metagenome | biome: human gut; feature: human-associated habitat; material: faeces | place: Denmark | collected 2008/2010 ...
AGACGGCGACGAGACGCTTCTCAACGCACTTGACGGCGATGAAGACGAGGCATGGGAGTTTCGTATGGCGTTTGCAGATCTATCGGCTCAAGCGGATCATCTGCAAACCACGCTTTATAATCAATATTTTGAGGATTTTTACAGAGAGTTTGATGATGCGACTGTCGCGCTGATCGGAAACAGATACAATCTGGTTGGCTACGACAGCGAAGAGGAAGATTATTTCTCACTCACAAGCTACGAAGAAAATCTTGCGCAGACAGAAGCCGGGAAACGTCTTTGCCGGCTAACGAAAGCGGAAATGCTCTCCCGTATTGGATGGGCATTTGGCGTCATGCTGGCATTCTTCGATCTGCGGCAAAAATATGACTATCTGAAAGCAACGTTTGACATTCTGCGCGACGAAAACACATCGCTGCTGGGTATCATCAAGAACATCGAAATAGCTTACGATGAAATGGACGCAGACGATTTCCGAGAATGGGCAGACAGCACAAAGCATTTTGATCGGCTGCTTGCTGCGCTTCCAGACCGCGCATGGTTGGAATAGGCAGACAAAGTACATTTCATATCTCTGCTATGCAATAGCGGTAACCGTGCGGTTTCAAGGAAGCCGCACGGTCTTCTTATGCCCGGTCATCTGTCAAGTCCGAATTGTGCCGATTTTTTATCGCTTATTTCGTCACTTCGCGCATAGCCAGCTACAGCATCTTGTGGTATCATACTCCCGTTTGTTTGACACCACGACGAGGAGGCACATCATGCAGTACACCGACAACGAAGCCGCTTTGATTGGCGGGTTGATTTCCAACTACTTTCTTCGTCCGGCTGTATCCGCCGCACTGAAGGATTCTTATACCCGCGTGCTGGAGCATCTGCGCACAGGCCGGGTGTCTGCCGCCGATCTCAAGCAGATTCAGAAAGCGCTGGCATTTTTGACGCCGACCTGTCAGATGTCCAGAGAGGCCCAGCGCGACCTGATGGGCGCCAGCCTGAAGACGACGGCGCTGCTAAGTTCCTGCCGCTGATTGCAAAAACCACAAATCGTCAAAAATGCTGCCGGCTTACGTTCCGGCAGCATTTTTTCTATACAGAAAAGAGCGCCCCGAAGGGCGCTCCTCGCAGATGAAACAGGTCACATACGGAATTTACGGATGCAAAGGAAAAGCTGGATGCAAAGCTCTTGATACAGATCTTCATCCCATACACCGTCAATAACGGATTCCTTGGTCAGTAATGGTTGGTACATTGCCAGAATTTTCTCGTTCGCGAGGTCATCTCCGCTTTTGGCAAGAATCAGAAGCTCGTAGAAATTCATGTTTCCTCCTCCAGTTTCTCCCGAATGCGGCTCAGTGCGCGATAATAGATCGCAGCCGCGCCTTTATATCCAATCTGTAATTCCTGTGCGAGCTCGGTAAACGAGCGCTCCTCCAGAATTCTCGCCAGCAGAATATATCGTTCACGCTTTTGAAGCTGGTCAAGTGCTTCGAGGACTGCTCTGTACTCCATCAGCAGCTCCATTCTTCGGAAGTATTCATCTTCCCATGCTTCTGCCGAGATGGGCTGCCGGTCAGGTTCCATCGGTCGTTCATGCTGTTGCTGTCTGTGACGCTGAGAAAGGTAGGCATTCTTTCTCCGCTTCAGCGCGACTTGAAGATAGGCGGTAAATTGGTTCTGAATCTGATATTCTTCACGGCTTCCGTCATTTCTATATTGCATGATTCACCCTCCGTATCCGTCTGTTTTCTGGCGAACAGGACGGTATACGGGAGGATTTCTGCATCGGTTTGGTCTAAAAAAACGTAAATAGTCACAGCCGGTTTCATGCTTGCACAAATAATCGACTGCATATGGAAATGATAACTCAGAAAGGCTTTGCTGTATGGATAAAACGAGAAAACTCTCCAATGCCCAGCATGGATGCTTTCTCTCCTTCACTGGGGTATGCTTGTCTCCTTATTTCACAGTAGCAATGTGCTAAACGGAATATTAAATTCCAGTATATACAAAATCCTCCTTCCGGTTTTCTCTGGAAGGAGGATTTATCCGAGTGTCAACTTCGGTAACTATTATGGTCTAAGATATAGAATCGGGCACACTCGAAATGCCGCCATGCTTCGTTGTGGAAAGTCCCGCAGCTTTGCAGGCAAACGACACGATCACGCGCAGCTCCGCCTCATCCAGAGCTTCCGGCGCTTTTCCGGTCTGGAGCAGCTTCCACACGGCGCTGCCGCCGAAGATGTCGCCCGCGCCGGTCGTGTCCACGACCGTGATGCCCTTCAGGCTGTCCACATGGCCGCTTGCGCTGCAGTTCTGGAACCAGCAGCCGTCCGCGCCGCACGTCACAAACACGAGCTTCACCGGATAGTGGTCAAGAATATACTGTGCGCCGTCCTGCACGCCGAGGCCGAACAGGAACTCGACCTCCTCATCGCTGATCTTCACCACATCGGCCTGCCGGAGGCCCCAGAGCATCTGCTCCTTTGCCTCGTCGAGGCTGCGCCAGAGCGGCTTGCGCAGGTTCGGATCGTAGGTGACGAGCTTCCCATGTGTCTTTGCATACTCCACGGCACGGTATGTCGTTGTCCGGGCCGGCTCGTCTGTGAGTGAGAGTGTCCCGAAGTGGAACACGCGCGTCTCGTCGATGAGCGAAAGATCCAGCTCGTCAAAGCGAAGCTGCGTGTCCGCGCCGGGCTTGCGCGCGAAAGCAAATTCGCGGTCGCCGTTTTCGTCCAGCGTCACGAACGCCAGCGTTGTGAACACGTCGTCCGCCGCCACAAGTCCCTTCGTCTCGATCCCCGCGCCCCGCAGCGTATTGGTCAGAAGTTTGCCGAACGTGTCCGTGCCCACCTTGCCGAGCATCCCCGCCTTCCCGCCGAATTTGGCGATCGCCGCAAGGAAATTCGCCGGGGCTCCACCCGGATGCGCAGCCATTGTGGGATAGCCGTCCGAGTCGATAGACTGCGTCGTAAAGTCGATCAAAAGCTCACCAAGCGCAACTACATCATACATTCTTTTTCCTCCGTAATTGTAATGCTCCATTGATTCTCATACTTTGCTCCCGGCGCAAGATGGATAAGATCGCTCTTGCAGCTCAGCTCCTCCACCACGTCCTGCCGCGACGGAAGCGACGCCCACGGCTCAATGCAGACATACGGCGCATCCGTGTGCGGCATATGCCAGATACCGAGATACGGCATCTGCGGATAGGCTACGGTCACCGATTTGCCCGTTTTCTCTGAGCATAGGCTCACGCACCGTGCCATATTTTTCAGCACGATCGCATCCTCATCGAACAGCTCGTGACGCAGGCGGATGGTCGTATCGTCTTCCAGCGGGAAGCATTCTGTCTGGCCGTTGAGATAGCAGTCTCCGGTAAAGCCAATACGGTCTGGCAGACATGGCTGCGAAAAGCACAGTTTATAGTCTTCAAAGCCAGTGCTGCCGGTCAGCGGAACCCGGAATCCCGGATGTCCGCCGATGCCGAACGGCAGCTCTTTTTCGTCCTCATTGCAGACGGAATACGTCACATGGACCGTCCAGCCGCGCAGCGCATAGCGTACCCGGAATGTAAAGCGGAACGGATACTGCCGCAGCGTTTCCGGTGTCTGCCGCAGACAGAACGTAACAGAATCGGAAGACTGCTCTTCGATAGTGAAAACAGAATCCTTTGCAAATCCGTGAATGTCCATTGAATAACGTTCGCCGCAGAGCGTATAGCAGCCATCTGTCAGGCGCGCAACATACGGAAACAGCACCGGCGCGCGGTCCGGCCAGTATTGTTTGTCGCCGTTCCAGAGAAATTGTGTTCCTTGTTTGGAGCCAAGCTCCATCATCTGCGCGCCGAACGGATCGACGCACAGCGTCAGGTTTTGATTTTGCAGCGTCAGCATCCGTCAGTCTTTTGCCGCCGGATACTCATTGCAAAGCAGCCGGTAAGGCGGCTCATCTTCCTCGATCTTCGGAAAACGGCCAACCGGCGGATTGAAGCGGTTGTCGGTGTTGTCGTCGTTGCACTGGCTGACCTCGCCCAGCAGGACGGGACCAGTGCCGGGCTCAACCGAAAAATCATGATACAGCCCCTGATAAACGAAAATGCTTTCACCCGGTTTCAACCGGATCTGCGTTCCGGCCGGAACGGTATAGCTTTTGCCGTCGGTGTGGACTTCCACGTCAGATTCATAATCGATTTCTTCATTCGGAAGACGATTGTACACCCGGATCAATACGTTGCCGCCGCCGCGGTTGATGATGTCCTCAGTCTTGAACCAGTGGAAATGGTTCGGTGCGTACTGCCCTTCCCTCAGATACAGCAGCTTTTCCGCATAGACCTTCGGATACTTGTCCGGCATGGCACGATTTCCGTTGCGAATCGTGATAAGCGAAAAACCGAAGTGGTCAAAGTCGCCCTGACCATAATCCGTGATATCCCAGCCGAGCATGCAATCGCGCACTTCATCATATTCGTGCCCCTTGCTTTCCCATGCCTCAGGCGTAAAATGGCAAAAAGGCGGCAGGTAGCAATGTTCCTGTGCGCACATAGCCTCGAGCTCTTTCAACGCTTTGTTGATCTCACTGCGCTTCATAATAGCGCTCCTTTCCATTTAATTTCTATATTCAGTCTCCGCCAGACGGTCCTATTCTGCGCCGTGCGGAGACCGTACTGTCGTTATCAAAAGTTCCGGAGAACAGACCCGTTTTTTCTTGGCCCCGGACGGAAGATCCATCCGGGGCCGGATCATTACTGCTTAGGGAAGATCAATAGAAACTCTTGCGGAGGCTTCGAACATTCTGAGCAGAATGGCCGCGGCCTCGCTGCGCTTGATGGTGCTCGCGGAATGGAACGTGCCCTTCGCATCGGAGCCCGTCAGGATGCCCGCGCGATAGAGCTCGTAGATCTCTGCCGCGAACTTGTCGGTCGTTTTCACGTCGGGGATCGCATTGTCCGCCACGGTGTTGATCGCCTTATAAGCCTCCTCCGCACCATGGAAGATGTGGACGAATTCGCCGCGCGTGACCGGCGCGTTCATCTGCGCCTTGGTGTAATTCGCGTAGTCCTTTTCGATGATGCCGTTCGTGACCGCGTAGTTGACGTAGCTGTCATACCAGTTCGCGCCGCCGTTTTTCAGGCTGACTTCACCGGTGCGGTCGAGCTGATGGAGCGCCGCTGCCAGCTTGATGGTCTGTGCAACCGTCAGCGTCGCGTTCGGCTTGAATTCATTGACCGTCACGCCATCGATCAGGCCGTTCTCCCACGCAGCCTTGACGCTCGAATAGTACCAGCTATCGGACGGAACATCGGCGAACGGGAACTTGCTTACGTTGCTGCCAGCGTTCGGGTTGAACGGGAGCTGCGCAGGTTTGCTCGGGATGACTGGGAGGACCGGAGTGGGGGCAGGTGTCAGCTTCGGAATGGCATGACCTTCTGCGATCTTGTTGCCGCAGCCGAGGCAGTAGGTGTCGCCCGTGTAACCTTCCTCGGTGTAGGTTGCGTCTTTCGCGTCACGAATCTCCGTGCCGCCCACATGGTTGGTCGGGTCAGTTTTCGGGGTAACATCCGCCTCAGTCAGCTCTTCTGTCGCGTTTTCATTTGCAAACAGCTTGCTGCATCCGGAGCAGGTGTAATACGCCCTGTGACCCATGTCGACGCAGGTCGCTTCCACAGCCGGAACCAGCGTCGTGGTGTGATGAATGTGGCCGGTCGCGGGCGCGATGATATAACCGCACACTGTGCAGATCTGCGGATCTATTTCCGTTGCCGCAGCGCCAGGCGTATGGGGCTCTACGTCGTTCTTCTCGTCGCAGCCGGAGCACGCATGCCAGTGATGGGTTTCATTCTTGCTCCATTCGTTGGACCAGCTGTGCTCGTGCGAAGAAGAAGCTTCTGCGGAAATGCAGATATTGCCTGTTACCTGCTCAATCACAATCGTGCCGGTTTCCTTGGAGTAAGTGTACTCACCCTCACCGAGGGTCTTGCCGTCCATGACGATCACTATTGTATCGGGCAGCTCAAATCCTTCTTCTGCCGTCAGGGTATATTCCAGCTTATCACCGATCCCGACCATCGTCTTGTCTCCGCTGAGATGCTTCAGATCAGCAGCAATGACCGCCTGTGTGTCGTCCACGCCAAATATGAGGGAATGCAGGTTCATCACTGGTTTCGTGGCGCCATGGAATTTCAGGTAGACATCATGCACACCTGTGATACCTTTCTGCTTCAAATCAGCAGTCAGTTCTCTAAACGTATTCCACTCATTTCCGGTTCCCTCAATGTGAACAAATTCAGCAATGGGTTCACTGTTCAAATTATCCAGATGAACGGTAACCTTAGAATTTTCTACATCTGCATCATAGTTCTTCTCCGCATAGGTCAGAATTATGGTACTGAAGCTGCCTTTCGGAATGTCGAAATCCACGCAGCGGTAGCCCACATAGCTTCCAGGCGTCAAACCGCCCAGATTAGAAACCGTACCTTCCACTTCACCGGTCGCGTTTTTTGTCGACTCGTACTTGACGCCTGCAGATGCAATCTCAGCGCATACCGCCTCGATTTTTTCTGCTGCCGGCTTCAGGCGAACCAGAGAAGAGACAGCATTGTTCAGCGCCGAAATTGCTGCGCCAATTTCTTCATGTGTCGCGGCTTCATTCTTATGCACGATCTTTGCCGACTTCAATACGGTCTGCAGTGCATTCCAGGATTCCGGCGCATAGTTTGCCTGTGTAAGCCCCTCCACCTCCTGAATTGCAGCAAGGAGCGCCTCCTTGGTGGCTCCGGCAAATTCGCCGCCCAGCAGCTCCAGTTCCGCAAGGTAAATCTCCTGGCCTGCATTCTCAAACTCGATCTTATAATAGGAATAGACATCCTGAACCTCTTCAGAAATTGCGAAGGGTCGTGTGTACTTATCACCGCCATCGGTAGGATTGATGTCCCAAGCAAAGCTCTGGTTGCTTCTGGCATCCAACTCGGTCCAAATTTCACCATTCATGGATCCGTAGAACTTCCATGCCTTGGGCGAGTGCTCCGCATCCCAGCTGGTCAGCGTATACATACTGATTTGGATTGGGCTTGAAAAATGATATATCAGATATCCGTTTTCACGGCCATCCCAGCTTGCATAGCCGTTGGCGTCATGAGCCTTATTGTTAAACAGCTTTTCCGTGTTTATGGCATTGGTTGCAATGGTATCCTCATTTCCGCCGCCTTCTTCTACCTTGGAAACCTCTGTCTTGGTATGGTCAACCAGCAGTTGCGGTCTTCCCGTGCCCTCCGTAATGGACGGAGGCATATTATCCTCAGACATCCCCCAAGTGTTGGAAGGTGTGCTGCCCATCTCAAAGTCAAGCGTCACACGCTCGCTCTTCAGAACCTCTGCGGAGAGGTATGCAGCAGTCTGAGACACACCGTTTACAGACAGGCTCTGCACATATTTGTTTTCTCTGCTGACACCCGGCGCCGAAATTGTAATGGTGTGACCGTCGTCCCGGTGGATCGTCACCTTTTCAAACAGTGGGGTGCCAATGGCTGTAACGCCATTGCCGTTGGTCAGCGGATACAGACCCATAGCGGAAAGGACATACCAGGCGCTCAATTCACCATTGTCGTCATCGCCCAAATAGCCTTGCCCAACTTCTTCGCCCACAAAAAGGCGGTCCAGCGTATCACGGACAACCTCTGCGGTTTTCCACGGACGGTCTGTATAGAGATACATATAAGGAATGTGGTGCGCGGGCTGATTGGTCATATGGATCTGCCCCTGTTTCGCATCACGGCCTTCCCAGTTTTCCTTATGGCCGGTCCACGACCCCGGATTGGCTGTGGCTTCTGCCGCGTAAGCTTCATCCAGCTTATCACCCAAGGCCTTTCTCCCATTCTGTCCTCTGGCAATTCCATACAAATTGGCCAAGCCCTGACCATCATAGGGCGGGAATGCATAGTTATAGGCATTGTCTTCACAATAGCCGTAACCCTGTGCCGTAGGATCGAACTGCTCGTCCGTCTGCAGCCACGTCCCATCGGACTTCTTGGCACGGAACCAACCGCCCATGCTCTCATTGAACAGATGGACATAATTGGTGGCTCTTGCAGTAAAATAGAGGTATTCATCGTTGTACTTCTGCCAGGCCTCGCTGCCAAGTGTTGCTTCATCCCGCAGATACTTCGCCATCGACGCAATGGCAAAGTCCGTTCCGCTGCCTTCCATGGACCAGGAGAAATTGAATTCGCTTCCCCCCCAGCCGCCAGTCACCCCGTCCTGAGGAACATATCCGTGAAACACCATGCCGTCCATGTGCGCACGGCCAGAGTAGGAGTTATTCCCGTTATTGACAGAATACACCGATCCGTTCCGCAGCGCCGATGCATAAGCCGCCTCGACATCAAACGTAACGCCTCTGTTCAACGCGTCTGCGAAGATATTGTCGGAGTTGGTGCCCACCATACAATCGGTGCCCGCAGGCGCGATCCATCTGGGGATCCAGCCCTGCTCTCTGTAGTGCTGGATCAGTCCATCTAGCAGCTGAGTTGCTTTTTCTGGTGCAACGATGGAGTAGAGCGGCCAAGCGGTCCGGAAGGTATCCCAAAAACCATTGTTATATACAAATTGACCGTCTACCACTTTTCCGGTGTAGGGGGAATAATGCTGCCAATGCGGCTGATCATTGGTGCCTGTATTCTCAGCCAGGCTTGTGGGATAGACAAATGCCCGGTAGAGATTCGAATAGAAGGTGACTCTTTCGTGGTAGCTACCACCCTCAACTTCAATGCTTCTCAGCGTATCGTTCCAGATCTTCAACGCCTTGGCCTGCACTTTGTCAAAGCCTTCATCTCCAGCAATTTCCATGGACAGTGCATGCTGTGCCTGTGCTTTGGAGATAAAGGAGGTAGCTACCTTCATTTCGATAACAGTTTCTTTGTTTTCGTTGGGCGCAAACTGGAACATTCCCATAGAGCCTTCACCGGCGGAGTGCCAGGCAACGGGAGCTTGAGAAAACTGCCCCACGATGTGCATGGTGGTTTGTCCGTTTGCCTTCTTTTCCGAGGTCGTATAGAACTCAGTCTTGTCCGCGTTAAATTCGATGATAGATCTGCTCCGCTCATTCACAGGGTCAAACATAATGTTGCACGTCGCAGAGCCGGCCGGAAATGTAAAACGCAGCACTGCCGCATGCTCAGTAGGTGTGACCTCCACCTTGACATTGGGGGCTGCGGCATCATCCGCATTGAGGGTCACGCCGTAATAATACGGCTTGGCGATCTCATTTTCATGACTGAAAACAGAGCCTCTATTTCGGATGGCATTACCTACCGTACTGTAGTCTCTTGTGGTAGAATCAGCAGAGAAATAGTAGGTTCCGCTCTCCCCGATCCAGTTGCTGGCTACGTGAGAGATCTTGATGCCCTTAAACCGGGCTTCCGCTCCGCTGTAGGCATAGGGCGTATTGTCTGAACTGCCGTCCGTCGTGGGCACCCAATAGTTGAAGCCGAAAGGCGTTGCCACAATGGGCACATTCAGGCCTCGGGCGGGAGCATTGCCCGTAGAGTACGTACCCCGCAGAATATTCACATAATCGGCCAGATTTTTGACCTGCGGATCTGCCTGCTCAAAAATCTCCACATCATCGAAATAGACGGAGATATCCTTGCCAGGCGTGGCATCATTTTTTTCAAAACCAGCCAGCACTTTTGTGATCCTTTTACCAAGCAGATTCGAATCTGTGCTCAGTTTCGTGCTGATCTGCAGCCAGTTGTTCGTCGCCATTACGCGTGCTTCTCCTTGGGCCGCAGGAGACACTACATTGCCATACTGATCAATGGCTTCGTAGTCAGAAAGGCAAGTGCCATCGTCAAATTCCAAGTCGATCGCCGAATACATACTGGTGTATTCAAAGTCGTATGCATAGTTCGGATCATTTGCACTCAAATTGTAATCTGTCCCTATATCAGGAAACACCAGGTAGGACAGTCTGGTATTTTTACCAACAGGAATATCAAGGCCATCATACAAAACCACATAATTTTTCGCAGCTTTTGCCGTTGTGGTTCCTTCCATATGCAGGCAGGACACACCAGACCAGGCGCCTGATCTGGCAGCCCAGTTGTAGCTCGGTCCTTCCGACAGCGAGGTATACAAGTAGTTCACTTCTTCGCCGGAACCCGTTGTCTTAACCTCTTCGCCCAGACCAAACCCACTGAATTGGATCACATTGGGATTCGTTGTTGGCGTATTGCCGCATTTCTCAATTACCAGCTTGAACGTAGTATATGACTGGCTATTAGAGAAAGAATACATCTTCGTCTCATTGTTCTGCTGCCATGTAACGCCTTCATGGGAATCCAAAAGCATCCATTCTTCAGCTTCTTCGTCATTTGTGCCATACAGTTTCCATGCTGACAGCACACGCTCCGGATACCGCATATCGTCCCCGGCGCCTGTCAAATAGTAGGCCTTAGGCTGAATTCCTTTGCTGAATCGGAATGTAATTTCCAGCGGCAGTCCAGGCGTACTCACCGCGCAAAGCTTTGTGGCAATACGTCCGTCGATCAAAGCTTTTTCTGTCTCGCCCGCGCTGCCATAGGTTAATTCTTTATTAACACTGACCGGATCATCGGACGAATAATTGGTAAATTCCCCCACGAAGGAATCGACCCGGGGTTCAACTGCACATACGCCCTGCGCTGCAACATGATCAAATTTCACCTGCGCCGCATCCGTCTTTTCAAAGTGAGCTGAAAAAAGGTCAGTTTTTTCTGCATTGCTGCCCGAGAAAGTTCCCGCTACCGGTCCATGACCTTGCACAGACACTCCAGAGCACATTCCCAAAGCTAATATCAAACTCAAAGCGCCGCTAATCAGACGCTTACATTTCTCTGTTACTGACATTCCGATACCTCCTTTTCACCGCTGTTACCCCAAAATTCTTGCTCTTTCATTGAATTAAAATCTATTCTTAACCAACAGTCTCAGCTGTCACAACCGTGACACCGGTGCCGGCGACAGCACCGTCAGCTGTGCCGCCCTGCAGCGCGGCAACTGCGGCTTTGATACCTTTGCAGCCCATCACGTCCGGGTTCTGGAGCATCGTCACGTACAGGCAGCTTTTTGATCTCACTGCGCTTCATAACAGCGCTCCTTTCCATTTTATTTCTATATTCAGGCTTCGCCAGACGGTCCTATTCTGTGCCGTGCGGGGACCGTACTGTCGTTATCAAAAGTTCCGGAGAACAGACCCGTTTTTTCTTGGCCCCGGACGGAAGATCCATCCGGGGCCGGATCATTACTGCTTAGGGAAGATCAATAGAAACTCTTGCGGAGGCTTCGAACATTCTGAGCAGAATGGCCGCGGCCTCGCTGCGCTTGATGGTGCTCGCGGAATGGAACGTGCCCTTCGCATCGGAGCCCGTCAGGATGCCCGCGCGATAGAGCTCGTAGATCTCTGCCGCGAACTTGTCGGTCGTTTTCACGTCGGGGATCGCATTGTCCGCCACGGTGTTGATCGCCTTATAAGCCTCCTCCGCACCATGGAAGATGTGGACGAATTCGCCGCGCGTGACCGGCGCGTTCATCTGCGCCTTGGTGTAATTCGCGTAGTCCTTTTCGATGATGCCGTTCGTGACCGCGTAGTTGACGTAGCTGTCATACCAGTTCGCGCCGCCGTTTTTCAGGCTGACTTCACCGGTGCGGTCGAGCTGATGGAGCGCCGCTGCCAGCTTGATGGTCTGTGCAACCGTCAGCGTCGCGTTCGGCTTGAATTCATTGACCGTCACGCCATCGATCAGGCCGTTCTCCCACGCAGCCTTGACGCTCGAATAGTACCAGCTATCGGACGGAACATCGGCGAACGGGAACTTGCTTACGTTGCTGCCAGCGTTCGGGTTGAACGGGAGCTGCGCAGGTTTGCTCGGGATGACTGGGAGGACCGGAGTGGGGGCAGGTGTCAGCTTCGGAATGGCATGACCTTCTGCGATCTTGTTGCCGCAGCCGAGGCAGTAGGTGTCGCCCGTGTAACCTTCCTCGGTGTAGGTTGCGTCTTTCGCGTCACGAATCTCCGTGCCGCCCACATGGTTGGTCGGGTCAGTTTTCGGGGTAACATCCGCCTCAGTCAGCTCTTCTGTCGCGTTTTCATTTGCAAACAGCTTGCTGCATCCGGAGCAGGTGTAATACGCCCTGTGACCCATGTCGACGCAGGTCGCTTCCACAGCCGGAACCAGCGTCGTGGTGTGATGAATGTGGCCGGTCGCGGGCGCGATGATATAACCGCACACTGTGCAGATCTGCGGATCTATTTCCGTTGCCGCAGCGCCAGGCGTATGGGGCTCTACGTCGTTCTTCTCGTCGCAGCCGGAGCACGCATGCCAGTGATGGGTTTCATCCTTGCTCCATTCTCTGGACCAGCTGTGCTCGTGCGAAGAAGAAGCTTCTGTGAAGCGGAACCAATCGACGTTTGCAACATAGGTCTTGCCGGTGTTGTTTTCGAAGTAGAGATAGACATCGTGCATACCCTTGGTGATCTCGGTCAGCTCACCGCTAAGTTCCACATAGTTGCTCCAGTTGCTTCCGGTCGCCGGGCAAGTCAATGTCGCGATCTCCTTGCCGTCCAGGCTGCCAAGGCGGATATGAATCTGGCCGCCGCCGGCATCTCTCTCCTGCGCAGCGTAGAAGAACGTTACTTTTTTCGCACCGTTCCCGGAGAAATAGACATTGGAATATTTGACCCAAGTGCCGCTTGCAACGCCGCCAATGTTTTTGCCGTCGTTGACAATTCTGCTGTCATGTGCATCTGTTTCAAACTTTGTAAATTCCTCAGCTTCGATCTTCTCGTACGCATTACGGAACTTCGCCTGCGCAAGTTTGATGTTCAGGTCAAGCGCATCGTTTGCGTGATTGAAATCTACGATCGTCGCATTCGGATCATTCAAAGCCGTCTGCGCATTCTGGATTGCCTGATTGAGAGCGTCCTTATGTGCAGCGTCATCTGCCAATCCTTCATAAACCTGCTGTGCTTCTTCGATTTTAGCCACCAGATCCTGGTAGGACTGAATATCATTGGATGCCTGCTCGAGCTGCGATTTTGCATCTTTCAGCGCATCCATCGTGGAATTGTAGTTCTTCGTCACTTCCTCCGCGTTGGAAATGGCGCTCCTCACGGAATTTTGAACCGCGGACGGCATGTTTGATGTGTCAACCTTCTTGATCGCATCAAGCTTTGTCCAAAGATCCTTCATCCCTTCGATCTCGCTCATGGCGTTTATCAGCTTACGGCAGGCCTCCTCGATCTCGGCGTCCGTCTTGTCTTCCTTGGCCGCAACCGTTTGTGCCTTGTCAATGGCTGCGCTCATCAACGTCGCAAGCGGTGCGTAGCCGCCATCGCTGAGAGCCTCCTTTGCTTTTGTCGCTTCCGCGATCATTCCATCGAGAGCATCGGCGTTCAGCGCGGGCATTTCGGTGCTCATCAGTTCCAGCTCGCCCAACTGAATCTCGCTGTCGCTCTTGATATCCAGACGCACATAACGATATTGCACATAATCCGCGGCATTCGTCTTGAACGGCTTCGTATAGAGGCTCCATTCAAATGTCACATTTTCACGCTTGTCCGCTTCCGTCCAGGTCGAGCCGTCATTGGAAAGATAAAGCGTGAAGTTCTTCGGCGCGCTATCCTTGCCGCCGCTCGCAGAGGTCAGTGTATAGAGGCTGACAGCCTGCGGCTTTGCAAATGTGTAATAAAGCGAAATGCTCCCATCCGTAGGCTTCAACGTTGCACTGGTCTTAGAATTGTTATCGAGTAGATTTTTGAGGTTCTCACCATCAGCACAATAAATGGAATCGCCGGAACTTAGCGTGGTCGGAACTTCTTTTGCAACCACAGCCGCACTGTTTGTGCGGTCCCGCAGCGGATCGGGGGTCTCGTCGCCTTTCGTCAAAGAATCGGGAACATCATTCTCACCCATACCCCACTTGCCGGGCGTCGCCTGCATGTCAAAATGGAGCACAACATCTTGCGTCTTGAGCTGGTCGGTCAGATCCGTCTGCTTGATGGACGTCTTGCTGTAGGCTTTGCCATTGATGGTAAGACCGCCAACATAAATATTTGTGCTGCTGTTATTCGGCGCCTCGATGATCAGATCGCGTCCATTTTCATAATGGAGGGTAATCTTCTTGAACAGTGGCGAGCCGAAGACCAGTTCACCGCTGCCCATATTCAACGGATAGAAGCCCATGGCACTGAAGATAAACCATGCAGACATTTCACCGTTATCCTCATCACCGATGTATCCCTGGCCGATGCGGCTGCCAACATAGCACTGCCGCAGTACCTGCCGAACTTTCTCCTGCGTACGGTCAGGCCGACCGGCATAGAGATACATATATGGAATATGATGGGAAGGCTGGTTGCTGTGGCCATATTCGCCCATCTTGACTTCCTGCGCTTCCCTGCGCTCATGGATGCCCTGATTTGCGCCTACAGTGTCCGTTTCCAATGTCGTCTCAAACAACTGATCCAGCTTTTTAGCCAGTGCAGCACGGCCGCCGTAGAGGTTTGCCAGGCCCTGACCATCCTGCGGTACACTGCACGCCATATTCAGAGCCGTAGTTTCCGTGTAATCATCATGGAACGCAAACGGATCCACTTTGGATCTGGTCCAGGAGCCATCCGCATTCTTGGCCGCAAGCCATTTGTTTTCAACTCCGTCTCCGTCGCGGAAGAGGTTGACATAGTTTGTGGCACGGCTCTTATAATAGGTATATGCATCCATGTCGCCTAATTTTATCGCCATGTTTGCAATACCGGCATCATTGATGTAGCCTTCAATGGACCATGAGAATTTCTGGCTGCCACCCGGCGTATAGCCAAGAAACAGGCCCTTATCAATGCCGTCACGACCGCCGGAGGCCCCCTTGAAATCCGACATGGAGGCATTCTTCAGTGCAGACTGATATGCAAGTTGCCACTGCTCGTTTGTCAGCGTTGCGCCGCGCAGCATGGCATCGGCAAAGATAACATCCGAGCTTGTACCGACCATGGAGTTCGTACCGGCCGGAGCAATCCAGCGCGGCATCCAGCCGCTGTCCTCGAAGTGATGAATCAGGCCCAGCAGCAACTCATTGTTCTGCTTCGGTGTGAACAGCGAATATGCTGCCCATGTCGTACGATAGGTATCCCAGAACCCGTTGTTATAATAAAGCTTGCCGTCCGTCACCTTCTTGGTATACGGGCTCATGTACTGCCAGCCGCCTTCGCTGCCGTTGCCGGTTTGTTCGCCCATATTATTGGGATAGAGATACAAGCGATAGAGGCAGGAGTAGAACGTAATCAGCTGTTCTTCCGACGCACCTTCAATTTCAAACTGGCTCAGCTTGTCATTCCACAGCTTCTTTGCGTCAGCCTTGACAGCGTCAAAATCTCCGCGCAACTCCTGTTCAAGGTTTTTCTTTGCCTGCTCAGCACTGATAAAGGAAGTTGCCGCGCGCATCACGACCGGCTTCGTACCTTGTTCAAAGACTGCGCGGGTGCCATCGTCTGTGAACGCCTGATCAAAGGTGCCGTAAATGTACATCTTCGGCATCTGGTTGCTGTCCTCATTTTTGTAACCGCTGAAGGACTTCGTAGCTTTATCAAATCTGAGGTCGGACACATCGCTGATATTGATGTACGGCGTCTGTGCGTTTTCCGGATAAGTGATGCGCGTGATCATGCCGTGATCGGTAGGAGACAGTTCCGTCCGGACACCGCTTGCAGGATTCGACGCGCTCTGACTAAACTGTACGCTGAAATAGTAGGGCTTTGCCGTTACATTTTCCTGATCATAGATGGCGCGGCCATTTGCGGAGGTATTCACGCCGGGCATAAATCTCCACACAGACCGGTCTCCGACCCAGATCGACGGCTCATGACTGCAGCGGAAACCTTTGATAAAACCGGCATTATAGTCGAACATAGTGTTGCCGGTGTCGCTTTCCGGTGCCCAGAAGTTGAAGCCATGCGGCACTGCGACCATAGGCCCGGTGAGGCCTCTGGAGAAAAACGCACCGCCAAAGTTGTTTGTTCCGCGAAGAATGTAGGCATAGTCTACGAGAGACTCCTTGCTATAGTTCAGGGGGGCGACATTTTCAATCCGAATCGAATTCAGCGTTCCCTTGAAATCGCCGCCATCCGCTTTCAAGTCCGCGCTGTTTGCGTAGCCGATGTCGATTTCTTCGATCGTCTTGCCCTTCAGCGCGCCCAACTGGATCAGGATCTGGTTTTCCTGCGCATACAGCATGGCCTTGCCTTCGCCCTGGCTGTTCGGATCGGCGCGAACGCCATTCTCATCTTCCAGCTCTGTAGAACTCAGATAGGTTCCATCCGTGAATTTCAGATCTACTGCAAGATGCATGGAATAGAAATCGTAGTCATACTTATTGTTCGGCAGCGGCTGCTGCGGCGTAATATTATAACCCAGCCGCGTATTCTCCGTCACCGGAATGTTCAGACCTGTGTACAGGACGTTGTACACCTGCGCGCTTTGATTGCCTTCATGATGACCACTGATGACCAGCTTGTCGTTTTCCAGCGTTGTCGTCATAGATGCATGTTCCGTGCGCGCTGCGTCCGTAGTTCCGGCAAAGCTGCCGTCCACAAGGCTCTTTGTTAAGCCGAAGCCGCTGAACTGGATCGTTCCCGGATTAGAGTTGAACTTCGTGATCTTCAGCTTGTAATGCTGATAGCCGGGACCTTCCGGAAGCTGGAAAACACGCATCTCATAGTTTTTCCATCCGGTCTGGTTGCTCTGCTTATCCAAAAGCGTCCACTCACCAGTCTGATCGTTCGTGCCATAAAGCTCCCAACTGTTCAGGGTGCGGCCAGGGTTTCCCTCGTCATCATTTGCACCGCTGATATAATAGTTGGAAGCCGTTGTCGGCGCATTATAATGGAATGTGAACTCTAGAGGTACCGTAACGCCGCCGGTTGCACAAAGCTTCGTGCTTGTACTTCCGTCGATCAGTGCGCTGACGTCCTCGGCAGAGTTGCCATATTTGAGCGTGGCACTCACCTCGACAGGAACACCCGCAAAATTTGAGAATTCTTCCTGCGTTTTGAATCGTGTCGAAAACAAGACTTTGTCTTCTTCGCCTGAAGCGGCTTTCTCCGCCGCCAAAACAGTGATCCCAGAGAAAAGGCTCAGCATCATCGCCATGCATAACAAGCAGCTGATCCATCTGGACGCTGTTTTATTTCGTTTCATGTGCAAATCCCTCCCAAAACCGAAGATATGAGTTGAGCATAAACGTGTTTCAGAAAATACGGCAAGTAAAATCCTTGCCGTATTTTCTGACTTTCAGTTGGCAGTTGGTGCTTACTTCGTCACAACTGTAACACCGGTGTCGGTGACAGCGCCGTCAGCCGTGCCGCCCTGCAGCGCAGCAACCGCAGCCTTGACACCTTCGTAGCCCATCACGTCGGGGTTCTGAACCATCGTCGCATACAGGCAGCCTTCGTTGATCAGTTCCAGAACGTTGTCGGAGCTGTCGAAGCCAACGCCGACCACATCCGCGCCGCTCTCCTTGATCGCGTTGCCAACGCCGACCGTGGAGCCTTCGTTGCAGCCGAACACGCCAACACAGCCGTCAGCGATGAAAGCGGAGGCCGCGTCCTTCGAACGGGCCGCGTCGCCGTCGCAGTACTGGGACTCCTGAAGCTCAAACTTGGTACCCTCGAAAGCGGAGCGGAAGCCGTCGTCACGGGCCACGGTGGAAGCCGTCGCAGCATTGACGCTGACAATGCCGATCTTGCCTTCCGTGATGCCCTTCGCAGCCAGCTGGTCGATCATGGTCTGGCCGGCAGTCTTACCGGCTGCGGTGTTATCGGTGCTGAACGTCGCAACAGACGGCGTAAAGTTTGCCGGGGAATCGACGTAGACGATCTGCACGCCAGCCGCCGAGGCCTCCTTCAGCGCATCGTTGACCGCCTCGGGGCCGTTGGCCGCCAGAAGGATCGCGTTCGCGCCGTTGGCAACGGCGTTATTGATCATCTCGATCTGCTTCGCATCGTCCTTCACGTCGGGCGCGGTCCACTGATACTCCACGTTCCCGAGCTCTTCTGCCGCCTTCTTGCAGCCGGCGTCGATGTTGGTCCAATACTGGTCCATCTGGTCCATCGTGATCAGGAAGATCTTGTAGCTTTCGCTGCTCGCCGTATCCGCGGTGTCGTCCGCGGTGTTATCCACAGTCTCGCCGGCCGTGCTGGTCGTTTCGCCGCTTGTCTTCGTCTCGTCCGCCGGCGCCGCCTTCTGTGCACACGCCGCCATTGCTGCGATCATCGCGATCGCCAGCAAAATCGCTAATACTTTTTTCATTTCTGTTCCTCCATTGTTTTTTTCATGAAAACGACAGACCGCCTTTCAGCCGTTTGCTCGGTTTCACTGTTAAAACTTTATCATTTTCCGCCCGATGCAAACAGGACAATTCTTCCGGCAAAGTGGGCAATCCTTCCTGAATTTTTGATGTCTTCGTAAAACTGCAACAATTTTACTTGCAAAATTTATGAAAAACAGCCAATGCTCACTGAGCATTGGCTGCCTTGAAAAATGGAAAATCATATTGTTACGATCCGTGCTTCACACGTTCCGAAGCGCTTCGTATCTGCAAACATCCGGCCTGTCAGCCGTTCCCTTACTGCGTCAACAGGTGTCCATTTTTATAAATCAGCGTTCTTTCGGCCAACGGGAACGCATCGTAGATACCGACGATCAGAACGACCACCGCGATTTTTTTGGCAAGAAGGAGCTGTACCTGCCGCTCGATATGCTGCTGCAGCAGCACGTCATTCCCCCAAAATGGCTGCTCAAAAAATACCACACGAGGCTGCTGGAGCAGCACCCGCCGAAAGATCAGCGCATACTTCTCCTGTGTGTTCAGATCACGGATGTCTTTATCAAAAACCGCGCCAAGCTCCGGCGTCAGCTCGCGCCGCAGGCTGCGGTAAATGCTCCGCCGGCGAAACCAACTGTCGATCTGCCGAGGCAGGCAAAACGTGAGATTCCGCAAATAGCTCATATCCTGAAACAGCATCATTTGTGAAGGATTTTCTGCAATATAGGCGACCCGCTGATCCCGCGCCATCGGCCGGTGGATCGGCTGTCCATCGATCAGAACTTTTCCGCCGAGCAGTGCGCTCTGTCCCGTAGCCAGTCGCCGCATTCCATCCAGCAGCCGCCGGTCTTCCGTATGGATCGCGAGACATTCTCCGCTGTATACCGCAAGATCCACCTGTTTCAGCAGTGCCGTACTGACGCTGCTCAGGTTGAGACATATGCTCCCTCTTGACATGGCACTTCTCGGGGGAGACGATGTTGTGCCGGTAAACTGCTGCAGCAGCGCATGAATGTCTTCGCTGCCTCCGGATACCATTTCCTGAACCTTTATAACGCTCCCGTTATACATCACCGCTATGCGATCGCAAAGCCCGCAAAGTTCTTCGTAGCTGTTTGAGATGTAGATAAAGGCCATCCCACGAGATGCAAAATGGCGGATCGCATAGTGCAGCCGTCCGATATCCGTGCCCGCCAGAAAATGACTGATATTCCACAACAGGACAAGCCTCGCTCCGGATTCCCAGGCCTTGAGCAGTTCCACCATGCACCGTTCGAAGAGGCTCAGCTCCTCCACTTGCCGGTTGCACGGAATGTCTACGCCGACCGCCTGTTCGAGCTCCTGAAGCCGCCCGCGGAAGCTTTGCGTATGGAGCAGCCAGCGCCGCTCTACGCCGCTCAGCACAAAGACATTGTCCCCAACTGTCAGCCCATTGACCAGATGACTCTTCTGCCCAATGACGACAATCTCGTTCGGTGTAGTCCTGCTGTAGATATGGCTGTTGACCAGCTGTTCGCAGTAATAGACCCGCCCGAAGTGTACCGGTGTATTCGATTGCAGCAGCGACACCAACGATGATACACCATGCGCATTGAGCGCCATCAACCCCATGATCTCTCCGCTGAATATCTGCAGATTGAAACGCTCGAGCTGCATGATCCCGGACATCTGCAGGCTCACATTGTCGAGCCGTAAAATCTCTGTTTTCATGCTCTGCCCTCATGCTTGGCCGGAAGCGTTACCGTGACATCTGTTCCGAGTCCGGGCGTGCTGCAGATGGTAATGCCATACTGCTCCCCAAACAAAAGACGGATACGGTTGTTCACATTCAGCAGCGCAATACCGGTGCCTCGCCCGCTGTCAATATAATCATAGGCTGTTCGGCACAGCTCTTTCTGAAGCTGGTGCAGTGTTTCCGGCTCCATTCCAACTCCGTTGTCGGAGATCCGCACGATCAGCCGTTTTTCCGTCAGTGTCAGCCGAACCGAGACTACACCGATCCCTATCTTTCGTTCCAGTCCATGAATAATTGCATTCTCCACAAGCGGCTGCATCGTCAGCTTTGGGATCTGGCAATGCTGGATCCCCGGCTCCGGATCGTCGATCTCCAGACGAAGCCGCTCTCCAAACCGAAACTGCTGGATTGCAAAATATGTCTCAATATTCTCCAGTTCTTCGGTTACGGTAACAAGATTTTCAACCTTGCTGATGGTATACCGAAAAAACTTCGCCAGATATTCTGTCATATCCGCCACGACATTGAGGCCACCCGCAACCGCCTCGCTGCGGATTCCCTCCAGCGTATTATAGAGGAAATGCGGATTGATCTGGTTCTGCAGAGCCAGATACTGCGCCTGCCGTTTGCTGACGCTCAAGAGCTTGCCGGTGTCCAGCAGCGCCACAGCCTTTTTCAGCGCCATCTCTGTCCCTCTACTGAAATAACATTTCAGGTGACATATGTCTGCGATGGTATAACCTGCGGCATAGAGCTGCATGACCTGTTCGTTTTTTTGAATGATCCGCAGACAGCGACGCAGAAAAACCCCACCCAGAACGCCAAGCAGTACAAACAGCGCCAGCACCGCCAGCCAGATGCCGCGGGCGCCATGACTCAACAGCAAACAGCTGAACGCAAACAGCGCCGTCAGGACAAACATTGCCAGTATGATACGCAGCAGATCATCCAGAATGTATTGCTTTTTCTTCTCCTGCATTTTGCTTGCCGCCTTTCATCGTACTGGCCCGCCCGATGTACCATAAAGCTTTTTGAACTCTCCCGGCCGGAGTGCGGCCACGCGCTTGAATACGCGGTTGAATGTCCGGATATCCTGATATCCGACCTGATAACACACCTCGGAGATCGACAGATTGGTGCTGCGCAGCAGCTCCTTTGCGCGGTTGATGCGCAGCATGGTCAAATAGTCCTGAAATCCCATTCCTGTTTCCTGCTTGAACTGGGAGCTGAAATAATTCGGACTGAATCCCGCAATGCTCGCGACCTGTTCCAGCGAGATATTATCCATATATTGCTTTTCCATGAATTGCTTCGCCATCAGGAACGGATGGGTCTCATCTCCCGCACGGCGTCGTATCGTTTCGTCGAGCAGCCGCAGCGCCAGTGCATATAGCCGTTGAAATAGTTCTTCAGGTGTCCCGCTCAGGGTGCAAAGCATCTGATATTCATTCTTCTCCTGTTCATAGTTTTCAGCGACACCCCAATTTTCAAGCAGCTTATCACCTGCGAGCGACACCGCTTTATACAGCTCCTGACCCGTGATGCCAGGCGCCTCAAGTACGGTTTTCCGCAGCTCTTCCACCGCAGCGAGTACCGCTTCCTGGCTGAACTGTTCCAATGCAATCCGATATTTCCGCAAAAAACTGCCCGTACAGTCCGGCAGACTTAGTCCTGAGAATGGAAAATGCCGCGTAAGAAGTGATTTCGAACCATAAATCAGGCGTTCGTGGATCATCGAACGTGCAGACAGGATCTGTTCGCCCAGGTTATACGGATTTTCTGTCTCTGCAGAAAGTGCCATCGAGAAGCTGATATGCGGATAGATATTCGGATTCATCCGCAGCTCCTGCAGGCATTGCGTCATCTGTTCTTTGATCTGCGCCCCCATGCCGGAAACATAGTTGCAGCACCCCCATCCGACGCTGTCCTCAAACCATAATTCACACTCCATGCAGAGCCGCCGCAGCGGTTGGAGCACCTGTTCGCGAACCTGAAGCGATACTGCCTGCACCGTTTCATACGTCACGTTTTCCGGATCATAATCCATCTTGACCAGGAACCCGCGAAATCCCCCCTGCTTGAACGCAAACCGGTATTCGCGATTGATCTGATCCATAGTCATCGACAGGCTCTTCTGGTTCTTGACATCCATCAAATAACAGGCCCGGACCTTCAACTGATCGTTAAAGAATGAACGACGCATCCGGTCCGTTGCTGCCTGCTCACGTCGGCGCGCTTCAATTTCATGCCGGATCCGGGTGACGGTTGCCAATAATTCTTCCTTATCGATGGGTTTGAGTAAATAATCACTTACACCGTATTGAATCGCCAATCTGGTATATTCAAAGTTTGTGTAACCGCTGATAATAATAAAGGAGACACTGCGGTAGATTTCCCGCAGCTGTTCAACCAGCTCCAATCCCGTGCATCCGGGCATCCGGATATCCGTAATGACCAAATCCGGCACCGTTTCCCGTGCCAGTTCCCGTGCCTCGATCCCGTTATGGGCCACACCTATAATTTGCATATCCAACGATCCCCAATCGATCAGATTGCAGATCAGTTGGCATACACGAAATTCATCATCCACAATTAGTACCTTAATCATTGTGCTTCTCCATTGTGCTCCTTCAACGTATCCGTGCTTTTTAACTCTTTTGAGTCATTATAACTCAAAAGAGTTCATCTTTTCAAGATACATTCGTTATCATTTTCTTAAAAACAGGAGATGGTGAACGTGGGTATCGGAGATGCCGTCCGCCTCAGGATCATCGGATTATGTGAAGAGCGCAAAATCAGCATCAACAAATTATGCAGTATCAGCGGCGTGACGCAGTCTACTATAAACAACATCGTCAGTGGTCGGAACCGCAGCACCACAATTGTTGACTTTTTCAACCACAGCCTGTTTTTTGAGCTTGAGCAGGAAATTTGCTAAAGCTTTAAAACATGCGTAAAACTATCTGCAAGGCAATGTGCGTCCTCTTTCCGAGGCTCACGGCTTCAAATAGCAGCTCAGTGGGCGGCCGAGAAATAGAATTGTTTACGTCCGTTTTTACACCCAATGTTTTGGAAGCCATCGTACCGGCAAACACATTTACCTTTTTAAAACCCGCCAAAATATTGCTCATAAAAATAACAGATGCCGATTGATAGTGGAGCACATGAAATCAAATATATTTATGGAGTAGACGTTAGATGAAGCGCCTAAGTCTAATTGCAGTCGTTGTTCACGATGATTAAGCAAAATGCAACGAATTTACAATCTGCGCATTATTATCTGCGAAACGCCTGCAAGGTACCCGCAATGGCAGCAAGGCTGTCGGCGCTGAATGGTTCACTTGGGTCAATCTTTTCAGCCGGTTTTGCAGTCGTATCTGCACGCTCGTCCAGCATGCGCTTCATGATCCGTTCCAGAATCGGTTCCAGTTCTTCCTGCGGTGGCAGGATTGCCGTGCCCTCGACGTAGTGCAGGATGGCATTGGTCAGAAACTGCGCCTTCAGGCGTCCCTGGGCGTTCAATTCCTTGACAGCCCGCTTTTGCCTTGGGTCGGACATACAGAAGCGGATCGTGAACTTTCCGGGGTCTTTTTTAGTATCCATTGTGTCTACCAATCCGTTCCGCCTGATAGAGCAGCTGATAGCCCTTCACGTTTGCGGCGATGTCCTCAATGAAAACAGGCCCTCGCACCTTGTCCGACGCTTCGATCTGCTGCCGGAGCAGTACGGCCCCACCGCCAGTGAAAATCACCTTTCCGCTTTTCAGCTCCAGCATCCGTTCTCGCAGCGAACTGAGCAGGTCACTGACAAATTCCTTCGCTTGGTGCCGCACAATCTGCAATACCGCGTCAGGCTGTCCGCTGTCCCTGCCGAGCAGGATCGCATCGATCTCCGTCTCATCCAGCAGCAAGTCCTGTTCGGCTGCGACGCGCGATTTGATCCGGTTGTAGAGCAGGATCACGCCGTTCTCCAATGAATCGCAGACGCTCAGATCACCCTCGCCGTTCCGAAGCAGCAGATAGTCCGCCGTAAAGCCGCCAATGTCAATGATAAGCGCTCTGGGGCTGCTTTGCAGCGTCTGGAATACCGTAATTGCTGCGGCATACGACTGCGGATAGCAACTGACCTCGTCGATTAGAACCTCATACTGCTTGTCATGCAGCGTGAAGCTGACCGTGCCCCGATTCAGAAAGTATTCTGCAAACCGTTTCTGCTGCGCGCCATAATGTGCCGGTGGCAGGCCGACCGCAAGCTGCACCCGCACTGGGCCCGCTCCATAGAAAGATGCAGCTTCCAGCTCATACGCGATTGCAAAGAGCGTCAGCACGAAGAAACGTTCGTCCTCCGTTTTGTCCCGACGATATGGAATCCGTTGATCTGTGAGCGTATAGTATCGTCCCTGATAGGCCAGCGTTTCACCGCCAAATGGCCGTACCTCGCTGCATACCAGTCCAGACGTGAACGGCGCATGGTGGATCGTTTTTACTTGTTTGTTCCCATGATCGATAGAAATTAGCATTGTATTTTACCTCCTATACTTCTCTTATACGTATGGAGTACGGCAGTTTCAACAAAAGACACACAAAAAACCGGCAGCACACATTTTGAAGTGTACTGCCGGTTCGCTCTAAATCAGCCGTTTCCGTTATCCAGCTATGCGTTCCTGCTCCAGCAGGCGCATGGCTTCCTCCATTTCAATCGTGATAAACGTTTGTGCGTTATTCTTCTGATACGCTGCCGCCGTGCCGTCCTTGCAGAAAGCCTCGGCGCTGTCGATATGCACCATACGGTCGTGTTCGTCGAGATAAAGATACACGCCGCCGTGCTCGTCCATAAAATATCCGCGGCCGTCGGCAATATTCTGATGATTGATCCGGACAATATGCGCGTCAGACAATGCAATGAGCCGTTTCCGCTGCAAATCGTTTGGTTCGCCCAGCTTTCTTACCGTAAACTTCTGCGTGTAAGAAAGCCGTTCCGTTTTCGTTTGCAGGAGCTTCTCCACACGGCCGATCAACTCCTCCACCTTGTCCAACCGGACATATTCTCCCGGCTGGTGTGCATGGTAATAGCCGGTGCTGAGGTTGACCGCGGCAAGATTCAGATGCGGTGCCAAAATGGAAATGTCGCTGAAGCTTCCGAACGATGTCTGGAATCCAAAGCTGTTGATATGTCGCTCGAACTGCCGGTTGCGGCATTGATAGAATACCGCGTCGTTGCTGCCCGTGCGATCCAACTCCACGATATAATTGACGTCCGGTTTGATTCCGGACTTTGTAAAGGCACGTGCCCCGTGTCCGCCGGTTTCCTCATCCTCACAGAACAGAACGTGACAATGAACGCGCTGAATTAGACGCAGGATCATATACACGCCAGCCCGGTCGTCGCCGCCAATTCCCTGCGGTGACATCATGACCGTGCCGTCTGCGGAATAGCAGATTGTTTCCGGTTGGGTGCGATGGACGGTGTCCAGATGCGCAACCAGCAGGACAGGCACTGTCCCTTGTGCGTACAGAAAGCCGCTTTGTTTCTGCACGGCATATCCGTTTTCAATCAGCTCTGTTTCTAACGCCTGCTTGAGACGTTCCTGTGAAAACTGAAAAATCTCTTCAAACTCCATCGCCGCAAACTGCGTCAGCTTTAAGCACTGCTCATATAAATTACGCATATTGTTCCTCCAATTCTACTTGTGTATAGCGACTTCTCTTGCAAAACAGCAAGCCGCGCAAATCCTTACAGCAACTACGCGCCGCACAGGTACGGCAATTTGCCAGTTCTGCTTCTTCGCAAGCTGGACAAAGCTGATTTGTCCGTCCGCGCCGGTCGATCACCGACCGCAGCGCTTCTCTCGGAAGCAGTTTCCCACAGCAGCTGCACGGCTGCATACACTCCGCGCAGTAAAATCCGTCGCCGTCTAAAAAATGGCCGCTGTTTTTCGGAACCACACTTCCGCACGCCTTGCAAACACACATGTCTTCACATTCGCCGCAGTGCGTTGAGTTGTGTCGATCATAGGGCCGGCCGCAGCCAACGCAGCGCGATGCGCTTCCAATTTCCAAATGACCGTAGTTTCCGTAGCCCTTCATTAGCGAAAGCGCGGCGTAGCCATTTTCATAATCTGTGTAATGAAGGCTGCCCTGCACGGTTGTCCAATAAGGTCGGATTTCTGTAAGTGTCGTATTCGTTTTCCAGAGATTCGGCAGTCCAAGACATCTTGCGATCACGCTTTGCACCATGCTCCGGTAGAGCTTTCGCACATCGTCGTCATTCTGCGGATATAGTCTTGATTGCAGCAGCACACCGTCCCGATAGCAGAAAATCTGCCGCGTCAGTCTCGGCGCGCGGTAGAACTGCTCTTTGACGCCATCGTCGACCGTAAAGAATACCATGCTCACGCCGTCGCCCATATAAGACTGACAGCCGGCCCGCCATCCGCCGTCTGCTAAACAGTGACAGGAATGCCATGCGTTTTTCTTCGCTGACATCTCCAAAAAGTCGCACGGATGAACGGACAGAACGCCGGTCTTGCTGATCCGCACCGGATTGAGCGCGTCAGCCAGCCGCGCGAAAACCGCGTTGTAGGGCTTGACTCGTGCGGTATGGAGCGTATCCCCGTGTCCAAGCTCCCGCTCTGTTTCATATTGGTCGATGCCGAATTTTGCGCACAGCCGGTTGATGATGCGGCTTGCCTTCATGCCAGCGTCGCACTTGATATGTCCGCGGTTCCGGATCACCGGCAGCCGGGATTCATCCGGAACGGTCGCATAATCCGCCGTCGCAGCGTCCAGCGCGTCCCGAAATTCTTCCAGTCGTTCGCCGGTCAGCCCTGCTTCCTCCGCGAGCGTCAACATTTCAAATTTTGTTTCGTCCACGCAGGCCCGGTCAAGCTGCCGCTGCTCGGATAGATCGAACACAACCGCAAGCTCCTGCTCCCGCCAGTTCGGGTGACGGCGCAGCAGCTCCAGAAGTGGCGTTTTCTGCTGCCGCCACAGGTCGAGGTTTGCCTGCACGCCGTCCGGCGTAAAGGCCAACCTGTATTGGTACATGACGTTGTAAATCGCTTCTGTGATATGATCCATGTTTTCAGTCCTTTCTATGGGAGTGGAAGCGCCGCTGCGCTCCCACTCCGTTTTTGTTATGCCGCTTCCATCAGATCCTCTGTCAGCACATCCACAAGCAGACGACCCGCAAGGTCGCCCGTGTGAATCGTGACCTGATCATTTCGCAGCTGCACCAGTTCTTTGATGCGCAGTTCATGGCTGTCTGCCGCAAGCTGCTTATCTTTCTGCGTCAGCCGCTTGGCAAGCTGCTTCTGCCAGATCTTCAGGAATGCGCGTACCTCACCAATATCATCATTCTGGCGGTTATACTGGGTGCGAACCTGCCGTACCGTGCCGCCCGGCTCTGCCTCTACGGTATAATAGGGGGTGTCCGGTTCGGCCGTCTTTCTCAGAAACAGCAGATAACTCTCCCTGCGCTCCATACGCTCCCAATAGACATCACTGTTGGCAATGCAGTGGCAGAGCTTCCGGCTGTCCATGAAAATATCTTCCAGCTTATCTGGAACCTGAATCTGGAACTGTTTGCCTGTAAACGCAAACTTTTCCCGGATCGCCTGCAGATTCTGTTCTATATGCGGATATGTCTGAAGGAGCTCTCCGGCACGAAGGGTCAACTGCTTTTCCTCTCCGCGGGCGGCCAATTCGTCATGCCGCTGCTGAAGTTTGCGTACACGATACACGATGGGGTCGTTTGTGTCATAACCGAAGCGGAATGCCATGGAAAGGTAGTCCCGCCACAGTTCAATGACACGTTCGCTGCTCAAATTCAGTTCCTGCATCTGCCTGTTCAGGTAATGCTGGATCTGCCCATAGCGCATCCGATCTGCAATGAATTGCAGCTGCTGCGGGTCAATATGCTCTTTGCACATCCACTGGATCGCAAAATCTGAGATCGGCTTTCCTGTCTGCTTTTCAAATTGCAGCCATTCCAGAAATGCACGCCCGCCCTGATTCTTCCGCAGCCGTGCAAGTTCCAGTCGGTTCAGGCCGAGTTTTGGTGCAAGACCTCTCTGCACGGGTGTTGTCTGAAAAATTGAACTCAATTTGTAATAATCCTGCGTACATTCCACTGCAAGCCGGAACAGACCGGCTTTTGTCAGCTGCTCCAAATTCGGCATCCTTTTCAGTACGACAAGATATTTTTCCGGGTCCGTCTTCATGTTTGCATGAATCAGTTCCGGGAGACCGGTCCGCTGCAAGCAGGTTTTGGCAAGGTACGGGATCGTTTTCCCATACACGCGACCGCTTTCATCCGGGTAATATCCCTCGCTGCAGTTGCAGCCTTTGATCCAACGCGATGTGCGCTGCTTATAAACGCCCCAGTAAAATGCCTGCACCGGTTTTGCGTCCGCGTCAAAGATCGCGCGGCGGAGTTCGTGGTAAAACACCTTGACATTTCGGTATGTTTCCTTACTGTAAGAACGCTCCGCCCAGAACTCTCTGACCACAAAGCCGCCCGGATAGGGCTGCATCAGATACAGGATATTTCGCCCTGTGCGCAGCCGGCCCATCTTGCCGAAGGATTTGAACTGCACCGATTTTCTGCATCTGGGGCATCTGGCAACCGCATTGTGCTTCGGCTTCCGAATCGGAACCTCGCGGTCACAGTAGCTGCAATAGCCGGTTTTGGTACCGCCGCGCCGGTATTGATAGAACATATAATTCTGCTCGACGCCGACCTTGCTGACCCATCTGTCCCAGTCCTTCGGAAGCGGAGGCACGAGCGCCATTGCCGCATCCCACGGATCGGTTTCTTTCTTGTGCCGGGCCAGAAGCTGCTTTTCCCGAATCCCTTCCTGAAACTCCCGAATCGCCGCGCTCGCACCCCATTTGGAATGCAAATATTGACTGATCACAGTGGAATCACGGGATGAGATCTGCACATCATGGATACCGAATCCCAGCTGCGGTAAATTGCGGAGCATCGCAGTACGCCACTTCTTTTCCATAAAGCTGTATGTCAGGAAATCCTGCGCATCATAGTCAAGAAACAGCTCATACACTGGCTTTCTGCCGCCGGCAGCCAGATTTTTTGTCAGATAGATTGCGACCTTCAGAATCCGATCAAACCGCTTGCATCTGGCGTAGTACTCGTGTTCATAGCGCAGTTCTTTTCGGAAATATCCGCTCTCTATCATCGGTTCGTTTTCCGCCTGCTTCAGCATCGCAGTCGTTGCCTGCAGAATGGTCAGTTTTTCTAACTCTTTTCGCTTCATTCGTTTATGCCGCCTCACATTCCTTAAAATTGTCGTCATACCAGACATCCGGCAGACGCTCCTTGCCGTCGATCACGCACAGCGAAAGATGCTCGATCTTCGGTCCGTTCACAGCTTCTCTGGCAAATGCCAGAATATCTCCGAGCTTGCCCTTTGCGCGCGGGTGCTTGCCGCGCACGACGGCGTAGCCATTCCATGCCTGCGCACGTTCTCTTTTGACATCACAGCCATCCGGCATCTGCGGATGGTCTGCCATATACGCAAGCGCATGCAGGAAAAACTCCTGTGGCTCCAGCTTTCGGAGCACCCAGAGCTGCGTGCAGGAGATTCTGGAATCTACCGCATCCTCATCCAGATCGCCGCACGGACGAACCAGATAGTATTCCGAGTTCTGAAAATCCCCATAATAGCGCAGGCAGTCCATCGGGTTTGCCGCGCAGTGGAAACCGTTTGCCTGACAATTTGCCTGTTCCGTTACATTCAAGCCCATCTTTAGCTGATAGCCAAGGCAGACCATACCTGGGCACATTCCTTTATAAGCGATCATCCGGCCATGCCTCCCATCAGATCAAACATAGAAAACTGTTCTTCATCGGGCGATTTCTCCGGCTGCGGCATTTGAATGACCTGCTCCGGTTTTGCAGTCTTTGTCTCAGCTTTTGTCTTCTCCTTTTTGGGCTGACGCTTGGATTTGACTGGCGCACCCGGATACGGTTTTGGAACAAACGGTTTCTCCTTGATCTCATCCTCTTCGGCGTTTGCATCCCGGAAATACTCTTCTGCCCAGTCATAACAGGTATCCTCCGGCACATCGCCGCCGTAAATGCCGTTTGGCTGCGGCTCCATGCCGTTATCCTTCATTTCCGCAAGCAGATATTCCCGCGCTTTCCGGTTGATGAATTGCAGACAATGTGCCATACTCTTGCGCGGGTGCATGACCATCCGCGCGAACACCGGATCACTGAGACAGAGCGTCTGCACATACTCGGAAACACACTCCTTGAGGTTCCGCCGCGTCAGGCGCTCGGTTTCTTTTTTCATGCGCTCCATCGACGCTTTGACCAGCTCCGTCTCGCTCATCTGCTCAATTTTTGCAATCGCTGCCGTTTCTGCGGCACGTTTTTCCTCCTGCTGCCGCTCCCATTCCGCTTTCCGTTTGGTTTCTGCTTCCTCGTGCCGACGGCGCTTTTCTGCTTCCGCTGCTGCAGGATCTTCCTGCTCTGCTTCCGTTTTAGCAACCGGCTCCGCCGCAGGCTCTTTGCCCGTCACTTCCGAAGCGGCGGCAGCTTTTTTCTGCTCGTGCTGCTGGATCAACTTTGCCTGCAACGTTTGTATTTCGCTTGATTTGGAAGCGGTTTTCTCCATTTCAGCCTGCTGGTTTTCCAGATCAAGCTCTGAAAATACGCCCATGATAGAACTCCTTTCTGATAGAAAATGGGCGCAGCATCTTGCTGCGCCCATTCATGTGTTATACCCGGTAGATCAGCGTGCTGAATGCGTCGAAGCAGTAGCACACGAATCCCGGATATTCTGCGGTCTTTCGTTTGATTTTCCTCTGGATCTCAGCGGCGTCGCGTTCGCTGACGCTGTCCTCATCCTCCCAGAGCATTGCCGTAAAGCTGGCGCCGTCCTGTACTTCGCGGACGTGCGCGCCAAGATCCTGGCAGAATGTGCGAAGCTGCACAATCTCATCTCGCTCGTCCATATCTCTCTGGTCGCGGTCATTATGTCGTGACTGCTTTCAGCTTGACCTGGATCGTGATCTCGTCGGAGCGCAGAATGACATGGTCGATTTTTGCTTCAAGAACCCCCGGCATGGCCGTTTCCGGTATCTCATATAAGCAGCGGAAGCGGCCGATGACCTTCCTGTCCGTCTTCACGGCCACAGGAACCTCGTCACTGAGGATGCCAATCTGATTTGCAAAATCCAGAACCGTAATTTTTCTCATATGCTGTCTCCCTTCATTTTTGTATTGGCCGCGCCAGCAGCGGAGAAAACGCCACCGGCACGAACTGCTTCCTATCCCGATAGTAATACCGCCGCTTTTCTGCATCGTACAGCTCCAGTACATCGGACGGTGCAATGCAGCGCCCCGGATAGTCCGCCGGCAGCTTGCCGTTATAACGGTCAAATATACGCTCCAGCACAGCCAAGTCCGGCTCATCTTTTGGGCAATAGAGCGTTTCGTCGCGCACCAGCCGGTATTCGCTCGCGGGTGGCTGCTGAAAGCCTGCCTTGTGAAGCGCGTCAATCCCGGAGAATGCAAACGGCTTTGTCTTCTCCGTGTCCGTAAATTCCAGCTGATAGATGCGGCAGCCGAGCTGCTTACGCTGTGCGTTCAAAAGCGCTGCCAGCCGTGCGTTGCCGCCGGGCTGTAAAAAGGCTTGGTATTCTTCATCCAGCAAGCCAAGGTATGCCTGTAAGGGCACACCATCCGGCTGTGCCTTGTGCCATCGTTCCACGCAAGCGTCTATCTCGGAAACCTCGCACACACCATGCAGATACCGCTCCCGGAACGTCATTGTTTTCGGTCCTTTCGCAGCATCCTTCCGGAGCGCAAGCTGCCAATCATCTAAACCCTTATAGTTCGGGTTCCATGTCAGCCGGCGGCATTGCAGCCCGTGCTTCCGCGCCATCAGATAGATCTTGGAGGCACCTTTCTCAACGTGAACATTCCGATACTTGTCCATGTCCTGCGCCTCGATGATCTCCTCCGTGCCGTTCTTTTTGAGAAACGCAAACAGCTCGTCCAGCTTGGACACGTTGTTTGCTCCGGCGGTCGCCGCAAAGGTGCGGTTCATCAAGGCATGGCAAATGTCCGCTTTGAGTAACCCTTCCGTCACATAGACTACTCTGGAACACGGATCGCCAACAAAGTGGATGGGGCTTTCCGAGGACGTTCCCATCGGTTTGCTGCTCGACGACAGCCAGAGGTACTTCGTGCCCTCCTTATCTGCGGGCGCGTTTTCCTCCCGGATGGGGATATCCAGCCGGATCTGCGCGCCGCAGATCAGTCCATCTGCGCTTCTGGCCGGGATCAAGATCCCGGCCGTGCGTGTTCCGAACCGAACCGTCCATCTGCCGTCCTCCGCCAGATAAAAACCGGGGACGCCCTGCAGGGTGCACCCCTGATTCAAAAGCCGCGCCGTCAGACTCTTGCAGAGATAGGGCGGCGGGGTGCTTTTGAAGCCGAACCGTTCGATCTGGTCGTCCGTCAGTCCACGCACCTCACGCAGATGCGCACGGTGCTTCGGCGTCAGCGACAGCATGGAAAACAGCATTGAAAGCGTCTGATGGATTGCCTGTCTGGGTGCTCTGGCCGACTGCGCGATTTCCTGCGGCTGCCGGTTCTGGTAGCTCTGATACTCTGGCGCGTAATCTCCGGTTTGAAGCGCTTCGCAGATCTCCCGGTAGGCGTCCGCGTTGCTGATCCCGTAGACCTTTGCATAGAGCGCCAGCATCCCACCGGACTCCTGACAGTAATTACAGTGCCATACGTCCCGTGACGTTTTCAGATAGAGCTTGCCGCGATGATCGCCGCAAAGCGGGCAGTCCACATACAGAAAATCCGGGCCGCGCCTGCGGATATTGAGCCGCAGCAGCGATGCAATATCTGTAATGTGGAACGGAAACTGTGAAGAACCGGCTCTGATAACGGCCACACCCTTTCATCCAAACTTGACGCTTCATCCAGCTTTCTGCTGAAGATTGTCCAGCAGGACGGATGCAGCTGCTTTGAGAATATTGTCCGCCTGGTCGCAGCCATAGAGATACCACTTGAGGCTCGCCGGGCGGCGCTGCGCAACTTGTTCGAGCGTCCAGCCACGGCAGGTGCCGATCTGCACCACAACGGCCTTTGCCTCGTCCACCGTCATACGCTGCGTGATCTCGCTGACATCCATATCTGCCGTATAGGACGCGGCCTGCGGCTGTTCTGCAAGCTCTTCCGCGGCTTCTTCCTGCTGAGGCGGCAAAACATGAAGATCAGGTACTTCTTCCTGTGCTGCACTGACCGACTGCTCCTGCCGCACATCTACCGCAACGGACGTAAAGCCGTCCGTAACGTTCTGCACATCAGACGCGGTTGTTTCCGCAACGTGCTGTTCGGCGGACGCGGAATCCATATCCATCGTCGGCGCTGTTTCTGCGGCAGTTTCCTCCGCAATGAGCGCTTTGGTTTCCTCGACAGCTGCTTCTTCGACTTCTGTATAGATCGGCACTTCTGACCCAAACAGCTCGCCGCCGTAGTCGCGGCTCACGTCGCAGAACTGGATGCCGAAACCGGCGTTTTCCAGCGCCATGTTGAGCGCATCCTCCTGCGCGGCACGGAGAAATTCCCCACCGGGGATATTCTCCCTGCGCTGTTCGGAGGTAAAGCTGGCGGCCGGAACCGGATCGTCCTTGCTGAAATAAACCTGCGCTTCGATAATTGCCAGCTGGTCGCTGATGCGCAGCGGCTTCAGGAGCATTCTCCCGTTCGGGCAGGCCAGACGGAACCAGAGCCGCTTATAGCGGAGATCCAGCTTCCAGACCGGATGCCCGGTTTTGACGGAGATCGTTTTGCGCAGGAGCTTCATCGGGTCAAAGCCCGGCACCTTGCGCAGCTGCTGCACGGCGGCGTTGTTCATCACAGTGGATTTGTTGTCATTCATTTCTTAGAACTCCTTCCATAAATAAAATAAGAGATGACTGCGCAAATTCTGCACATCCATCTCAACTTAACCGGCTTTTTTCAATTTCTGCTCTGTCGCGCCCTGCGGCAGAGCCTTTTGTCTGAATACCTGATTGTACTTTAAGATCCGTTCGGCGAGGCAGGTGTTCCGTTTGACCTTCCTGCCAGAGTGGATCGCCAGAAACAGCGCACGCTTCTGACCGACCAGAATGACACGCTTTTTTGCGCGTGTCACGGCAGTATAGATCAGATTCTTCGTCAGCAAAATGCGGTGCGCCATCAACATGGGGATGATGACCGTTTCGTACTCCGATCCCATGGATTTGTGGATCGTAATGGCATACGCCAGTTCCAGATCGCCGAGCTGCGTTTTGGAATACTCCACGATGCGCCCATCAAAATCCACGCACAGCTTATCGGGTAGGATCTTGCAGATGCTCCCGATGTCACCGTTGAACACACCCTTGAATTTTTGCCCGCACGCGGAATCATAGCCTTCCAAACTGTAATTATTCTTGGTCTGCATCACACGGTCATGCAGGCGGAAAATACGTTCTCCGAACGCAAACTCCGGAATCTTTTCCATATGCGGATTGACCGTCTCGCGGATCAGCGCATTCAGGCCGTTGGAGGACGCTTCTCCATCCGTCCGGTAGGGCGATATGATCTGAAGCTGTCCAATGGACGTATCCTGCAATTCCCGCAAATAGAGCTCCTGGATCTGCGCTGCGGCTTCTTCCTGATTTTCTGCCTTGACGAACTGAAAATCTGGACCATAGAACAGGCTGCTGTTTTCCTCGTTGATGAATTTGGCATTGTAGGCGATCAGGCTGTCCTTGGACTGACGGAAAATCTCATTGAGAACCGTCACCGGCACAATGCCGCTTCCAATCAGCTCCGCGAACACATTGCCTGCGCCGACGCTCTCCAGCTGATCGACGTCGCCCAACAGCAGGAGTTTCGTGTCCTTCTGTAAGCGCGTAAACAGCTGATGCGCCAGCCACATATCCACCATGGACGCCTCATCCACGATCAGAAAATCAACTTGCAGCGGCTGATCCTGCTTGTCCTTGCTGCAAAAATTGCCCTGCAAGCCAAGCAGACTGTGCAGTGTCAACGCCTCCAGCATACCGGTGCTCTGCGCCATGCGTCGGCTGGCCTTGCCGGTCGGTGCGGCGAGGACGATGCGGTTTTTGGGGTGCAAAATCCGGTAGACCTCGATGATAGCTTTCAGAACTGTCGTCTTGCCAGTGCCGGGGCCGCCGGTGATAATGGAGAGATTCCGCTCCATCGCCACCTCAACGCCGCGGCTCTGCCGCTTTGTTAAGTGCAAGCCGAGTTTTTGCTTGACCTGCTCCAGTGGAAGCGTCACATCAATTTTTGCCGTGTGTTCCATGAGCATGGCTGCTGCCTTTGCCGCAGTCTCTACCTCCTGCATGAAAATATGCGGAAGGTACAACCGCCCGCCATCAGAAACGATCTCGTTGTCTTCTGCCATCTGCTGTAATTTCTGTTCTACCTCCGCACGCCTGACCTGCATCTGAGGAAGCGGGATCGGCTCGTTGAGGAATTGCAGGGATTCCGCAATCAGCGTATTGACCTCCAGATACAGATGCCCATGCTGCCGCGCGTTTTCCAGCGCACAAATCATCGCACCGTGGATACGAACCGGGTCGTGCGGGTCGCCGCCGGACTTGCGGATGATCGTATCGACGCGCCTGAATCCAAACCCGGATATTTCACAGAGCCGGAACGGGCTTTTTCGCAGGATATCCGTGCAGGCGGGGCCGAAATGCTGATAGATCTTCATCGCCGTCACTGGCGTGACCTGAAACGGTGTCAGCAGCTCCATAATATCCCGCATGGCACGGCTTTCTGCGTAGCACGTCTTGATCTCCTCCAGCTTCTGCTCCGTGATGCCGCGGATCTCCAACAGTTTCTCCGGATGATATTCCAGCACATCGAGCGTATCTGTGCCGAACCGCTGGACAATGCTTCTGGCTGTACTTTCTCCAATGCCTTTGAGAAGCCCCGATGAAAGATAGCTCAGAAGTCCTTCCGTTGTCGGCGGCACAAGCTCGTGCCAGTGCTCCACATGGAGCTGCAGGCCGTACTTGCCCTCTTTCCAGTCGCCCTCGATCTCCAGCTTGACAGAATCCGTCTGCGGCAGGCCATAGCCGACAGCGGTGAACCGAAGCATCCGATCTCGGAACGTGTACTGGGAACGGGCTTCTTCCGGTACGGAGGGATCATCCGTGCGCATCCGAAGAATGGTGTATTTGCTGGCTTCATTGAAGTAGATGAGCTTATCATAGGCTGCAATCATTCGTTTTTTCACCTCACTCAAGCGGCGGGCTGCGCCGCGATTTTGATGCTGAACCGTCTGGACTCCGACGTTTCCACAAACTGCTCGTAAATCTCCGGGTAAACCTCCCGCAAGCGAACCAGATTATCCTTGGAGATACCCTGCCTGCGGATGGGGTTGTAGGAAATGACGTAGCTTTGTTCACCGTCCGCGCAGATTGCGCAGTCTTTGCCGTCCAGCTCGCTGACCAGCAGACCCTTGAGCTGCTGCATCTGCGCGTCCAACTGTGTGACCTGCTTTGCAAACACGCCTTTCTGCTCCTGAAGCTGCAAATACTGATGAATCTGCGGTAGCTGCGGCGCGCCGAACGCTGTCGGCGGCAAATCTCTCCGGTCAATGCCTTTCCATCTCTGCAAACTCTGCAAGATAAGGTCGCCGCTTTCCGTATAGTCCGGCGGCTGGTGCTTCTGCACATGGCCGTTCCAGAACGCATCCTCCAGTGCGATCAGCTCCGACTCGTAGGCGTAGTCCCGGTCCAGATGCCGGATGATGACCTCGTCTTCGTTGTTTCCATACAGGCAGCAGAAGTAGACCCTGTCCAGATTCATGACCGACATATAATGCCGACCCTGAGATTCGTAGTACACCGGGACGATCTCCTCACCGTTGTACCACCAGTTTTCTCTGGCATTATAATTTGTCGTTTTGATCTCCAAAATGGCATTGCTGCCGTCCGGAAGCTCCACAAGGTAGTCCAGATCCGCCAGCATCCACGGATACAGTGGGTGCTGAAACATGACCTTCCGCTGAAAGATATGCAGGCCGGTTTTCTTTGCGAAGATCCGCGCGACCAAGTTTTCCAGCAGATGTCCCATTTCCAGTGCGACCCAGTTCTCATCCATGTCCGCCTTTACAACATTCAGCTTGTCATAGTACAGATCCCGTGCTGTCCGCCAGGGCGAAATGCCGAGGATCGCCGCAGCGTCGCTGCCGCCGATGCCCCGCCGTCGGTAGGACAGCCATTCTTCGTTGCTCAGATTGCTCGTGTCTACCAACTCCTGCGGCTCATACATCAAGCGCAGCACCATTTCATTCTCCTTTCTTCCATGCCCGCAGCCGTACCACACGCTTCCGCTCGTGAACCGCTTTGCGATGATACGCCGCAGACTGCCGCTGCCGTCCTCCGGGACGCCATTTCTTTCGTGATTTCATTTGGTTACCGCCTTTCTCAAAAAATATATCCTCAAAGCCTTTCGGCATTTGGGCAAAAAAATAGCAGGAATATCCTGCGGCGCAGATTCTTCCGCGTCGCGGTCATTCCCGCAATCTGTGGGCGTTGCGCCCCAAAAAAGAAATC
>ERZ780168.790-NODE-790-length-37164-cov-69.355385_pt1 | contig 37164 bp, 26 predicted proteins | sample MGYA00510981_ERZ780168 | MGnify/ENA primary metagenome ERZ780168 (study PRJEB29588, sample SAMEA2158769) | human gut metagenome | biome: human gut; feature: human-associated habitat; material: faeces | place: Denmark | collected 2008/2010 ...
GTTTTTTTGAGACTTACGAGGGCGATAGGCTAACGCGACATCAGGAGGTTCTTTCTTTTTAATTGTTAATAAATTTAATATCTCGTACTGCAAAGTTAACCTTTTCTTTGTTGTTGCAAAACTAATAGCGGGGGCGTCCCGCCCCCGAGGTGATTTATGTGACTGAAAGAATACCACGGGGGCGAGACGCCCCCGCCCCTGTCCTATTTACTCGAACAGGCCGCCGATGCCATCGTTGAGTGCGTGGCCTAGATGGGTATAGGCAAGGTCGGTGACTTCGCGTCCGCGGGGGGTACGCTTTATGAATCCTTCCTTTATGAGATAAGGCTCGTACACCTCCTCGATGGTGCCGGGGTCTTCGCCCAGGGCTGTGGCTATGGTAGTGAGGCCGACGGGGCCGCCCTTGAATTTCGTTATTATCGTTGTAAGTATCTTGTTGTCAATTTCATCGAGGCCGTAACGGTCGATATTTAGCGCTTCGAGGCCGAACTTGGCTATCGCGAGGTCTATCACGCCGGAGCCTTTCACCATGGCGAAGTCGCGCACACGGCGCAGCAACGCGTTGGCCACACGGGGCGTGCCGCGCGAACGCATTGCGATTTCGAGCGCCGCCTCGGGCGTACACTTCGTGCCGAGCAGACGCGCCGAACGCAACACAATCGAACGCAATATCTCATGGTCGTAATACTCCAGATGACAATTGATGCCGAAACGCGCGCGCAGCGGCGACGTCAGCAACCCCGAACGGGTGGTCGCGCCGACAAGCGTGAACGGCGACAGCGTAAGCTGCACCGAGCGTGCGCCGGGGCCTTTGTCTATCATGATGTCGATACGGTAATCCTCCATCGCCGAGTAGAGGTATTCCTCGACCACGGGGCTTAGACGGTGGATTTCGTCGATGAAAAGCACATCGTTCTCCTCAAGCGACGTAAGGATGCCCGCGAGGTCGCCGGGCTTGTCGAGCACCGGACCCGACGTCACCTTGAATCCCACCCCGAGCTCATTGGCGATGATGGCCGACAGCGTGGTCTTGCCCAGTCCGGGAGGACCGTGGAGCAGAAGGTGGTCGAGAGCCTCGCCGCGCATACGTGCGGCGGCCACAAACACCCTCAGATTTTCCACAATCTTGTCCTGACCTGAGAAATCGCCGAACCGCTGCGGGCGCAACGCACGCTCGAAATCGCCGTCGCGGTCGTCGGCCTGAGCGTGTATGTCAAACGTATCAGCCACGTTTACAGATACTTGTCGCCAAAACTTATCTTGGCATCATTGACCATATTCTTTATGCGCTGCTCCTCGGCCTGCGGGCAGATGAGGAGCACATCGCCGGCATCGGCCACTATATAATCCTTCAGGCCGTCGACCACGATAAGTTTGCCGGGATTCTTGACGGCGAATATATTGCCCGTCGAGTTATATGCGAGCACCGCACACTGCTGGGTGACGTTGGCATCGCGGTTTTTGGGCGAATTGTCATAGAGAGCGCTCCATGTGCCGAGGTCGTTCCATCCGAAATTTACGGTCTCGACATATACATTCGAAGCCTTCTCCATCACCGCAAAGTCGATGGATATGCCCATGCATCCGGGGAAATTATGCACAATCCACTCCTTTTCGGCCGGAGTGCTGAACTTGTCCGCACCACGCTCGAAGAGATTGGCTATGTCGGGCGCATGATGCAGCATGGCGTCCTTTATGCTGCGCGCGCTCCACAGAAATATACCGGAATTCCAAAAAAATTCGCCTGATTCGAGGAACACTTTGGCAAGCTCGAGATTAGGTTTCTCGGTGAACGTCTTTACTTTGAGGATGTCACCTTCGACACGGTCGCCGACCTGTATGTAGCCATAGCCCGTCTCGGGACGTGTCGGGCTGATGCCGAGCGTAAGGAGCGCGTCATTCTTCTCCACGAATTCAAAACCTGACTCTATCGCGGCCTCAAACTCCCTTTCGCGGGTGATGAGATGGTCGCTCGGGGTGACTATCATGGAAGCCTCCGGGTCGATGGCAGCTATGTGCCATGCCGCCCAGGCTATGCAGGGCGCGGTGTTGCGGCGTGCCGGTTCGAGGAGTATATGTTTGTCCCTGATGTCGGGAAGCTGCTCCCTGACGAGTGAGGCATACTGTGCGTTTGTCACGATGATGATATGCTCGGGGTCGACGAGCGGAAGCACACGGTCATAACTCATCTGCAGGAGCGTACGCCCCGTGCCGAGGAAATCGATAAACTGCTTGGGGCGGTTAGTGCGGCTGTAGGGCCAGAAACGACTTCCGATGCCGCCGCACATAATCACGCAATATCTATGTGGATTAATCATAACGTATAGGTTTTTATATTTAGCAGGGACGCACGAGCCGCATCCATTCACGCGGCATTGATACCCTTCTTCACAAAGTTAAGATTTATATTTGAAACGACAAAAAATGCCGAAAAAAAGCATATATTTGCAGCCATCGGGGAGTGATGCGTCATACGTGCGCGCACCCTGTCCCCGCATTCCGAACAATCGGTATTATTTTACCATTAAAATAATGATGTTATTAACTGAATGGCTATGAAAAAGAAACTTGTAATATCGACCGGCGCGGGCATCAGCGCCGAAAGCGGCATATCTACGTTCCGCGACGCCAACGGACTTTGGGAAAACTATAACGTGCAGGATGTATGCTCGGCCGACGGCTTCGCGCGCAATCCGGCTCTCGTCCACAACTTCTACAACGACCGCCGCGCGCAGCTCGCCACTGTCGAACCCAACGCCGCCCACCGCGGCCTCGTAGAGCTTGAAAAGGATTTTGACGTATACGTCATCACGCAGAATGTCGACGACCTGCACGAGCGCGCAGGCAGCTCCAACATACTGCATCTGCACGGCCAGCTGATGACGCTCCGTGCCGTCGACGACGAGTCGAAAGTCTACCGGCTCAAGGACGCCTCGTTCCGTTCCACCCCCGACACCGTAATCGACGGGCACCGCGTACGCCCCAATATCGTATTCTTCCAGGAAGCGGTACCGATGATGGAGCCGGCCGCACAGCTCGCGTCGGAAGCCGACATATTCGTCGTGATAGGCACCACATTGCAGGTATACCCGGCCGCCGCCCTGATGCAGTACGTGCGCCGCGGAGTGCCGGTATTCTACATCGACCCCAATCCGGCCGCCGTGCCCGCCAACGTCACGGTAATCCCCATGAAAGCCACCGCCGGCGTAGCACGCCTCGCCCAACTCCTTGAAAAATACAAGTAAATCCAATGCATTTTATGGGGTAGGATGTTGCAGAACTCGATTTTAGCTGACCACGGTTGAGAACAGCGGAAAGTTTAGTTTTGCAACACCCTCGGTAATTTTCTGTCATCAAAAAGAATACCACGGGGGCGAGACGCCCCCGCCCCATACTGCCATATCCGGACTTCTTATTGCAAAAAATATCATTTCACGCCGTTTGCGGCTTCCCATTCATTAATCTCCTAAATGCAAATAGCGAACGGCCCGGCTGCCTGCGTAAGGTAACCGGGCCATTCCATATTCCTCACCGAAAAAAAACATCCACCCCACAAAAATCCATTTATTTCTTTGGATTTTTTCATTTTTCGGCATTTTATTTCTTTGGATTTTTTCAAAAACGCCCCGATTATTTGTTTGGATTTTTTCATTTTCAGCCGAATTATTTGTTTGGAAAATTTTAAAATAGTTGCATGTAAAGTTTTATAATAATTATGCAAATTTTGAATTTGCGAATTTTTTACCGAATTTGTTTTGTAAAATAAAACAATTCATTAATTTTGCGAATATTTAATATTTGCCGGAACTTTAACGATATATGCATATAATCTCCCATAGGAAAATCAAGGAATTCTATGAATTGCCCGGAAATGGTGATGCAAGAATTGCTTTGGAACGATGGTATGACATCGCACAACAGGCTCAATGGCATAATCTTGCTGAAATACGGGAAGATTTTCCTGCCACGGACTATGTTGGCAATCAACATTATGTGTTCAATATCAGAGGCAATAATTACAGATTGGTTGTAGTAATCAAATTTACAATCGGTCGAATTTTTATACGATTTGTGGGGAGCCACAACGAATATGATAAAATTGATTGTTCAACCATATAATTTTAAACCGGAATGGATATAAGCAAGAAGCAATATGAGTATGCATTGGATCGCATTGAGGAACTGTTGCCATTGGTGACGGACGAAACTCCCTGCACTGACAGAAATGCCATCGAACTCGCCATTGTATCAGATGTGGTTGAAACATACGAAAAAATCCACTATCCCATAGCAAAGCCGACAATCGGCGAACTCATAAGCCTCTCTATCGAAGAGAAAGGCATGACACAAAAACAGCTTGCCGAGGAACTCGGCATAAGCCAGTCGCGGGTAAGCGACTACATATCGGGACGCGCGGAACCCACGTTGCGTATCGCCCGTGCGCTGTGTCTTACTCTCGGCATAGCGCCCGCCGCAATCCTCGGTCTATAATTCTGCACAAGCACACCCCCTATAATAAAAAAGCGGAACGCCATACAGCGTTCCGCTTTTTTATTATACAATACTCAATCGGGTTATTTGCCCATTTTGAACTCGAGGAGGCCGCCGTTGAGGATGTCGCGGTGGGTGATTTTGTGGTTTTTGATTACGTCGCGGTTGAGGCGTACTTCCTTGGGGTTGATGTAGTCGGCGCGTTTGCGTGGTGCCTTGATTTCAAGGGTGTTGCCGTTGGGGAGGTGTACAAGCGCATGCTCTACTGCGGGTGAACCGAGGTCATATTCGCCGGAGGCGGGATTTACCGGATAGAAACCGAGGGCCGAGAATACATACCATGCCGACATCTGGCCGCAGTCGTCGTTGCCGACGAGACCCGATGAGTTGTTGGTGTACATTTCGGTCATGATTTTATTGAGGTATTTGGCTGCCTTGTCGGGACGGTCCACATAGTTGTAGAGGTAGGCCGCGTGGTGCGACGGTTCGTTGCCGTGGGCGTACTGGCCGATGAGACCCGATACGTTGCCGTTCATCTCCTCGGGCTGCTCGTCGAGGGTGAAGAATTGGTCGAGTTTTGCCTCGAACGCCTTTTTGCCGCCTGTCAGCTCGATGAGATGGTCGACATCCTGCGGCATGTACCAGTAATACTGCCATGCATTGCCTTCGGTAAAGGGATTGCCGCCGTTGGCACCATGTTTCAGCGGGTCGAACGGACGTATCCACTCGCCCTTGTCATTCTTGGGCGCGAAGAAACCGCACTCGGCGTCATAGAGATTGTCGGGATAATAGGCGCGCTTCATGAAATACTCGTAGTCGGCATCCTTGCCGAGAGCCTTGGCGAGCTGAGCCACGCACCAGTCATCGTAGGCCATCTCAAGAGAAATCGACACGGACTGCGTCTGTATGTTCTCGGGCATGTAGCCGTACTGCTCCCAGACGTTGTAAGGCGAATTGGGGTGAGACACGGTAGCCGAACGCTTCACGGCATCGTAGGCGCGCTCGGGGTCGATGCCGGGAGTGCCTTTGAGCACTGCGTCGACAATCACGGGAATGGCATGGTTGCCGATCATGCAGTAGTTGTCCTGACCCCACAGATGCCATATCGGGAGATAGCCGTACACTTCGCAGTGGCGTATCATGGAGTTGACGAAGTCGGCGTTCTCCTTCGGAGCGAGGAGCGTGTAGAGCGGATGAGTGGCGCGGTAGGTGTCCCAAAGCGAGAAGGTAGTGTACTGGTTCTCGCCTGCGGGAACCTTGGCTACGGTATAGTCGGGAGCCATGTATTCGCCGTTGACGTCATTGAACACGTTGGGCTGAATCAGAGCATGATACAAAGCGGTGTAGAACACGGTCTTTGTGTCGTCATCGGCAGTAATCTCGATGGCCGAGAGCTGCTTGTCCCAGGCGGCATCGGCCTCTTGCGCTATCATGTCGAAATTCTTGCCGGCAGTCTCGGCCTCAAGGTTTTCCTTGGCGTTCTCGCACGATACGCCCGAGATACCCACCTTGATTTCAAGCGGCTTGTTATTCTTTGCGAAATCTATCATCGCAATAAGTGTACGCCCGTTGATTACATCGGCGCCTTTCTCATGACGGCCGCCGTCGCTCAGATCGATGCTTTCGATAGGCTCGGAAAATTCGGCATAGAAATACACCTTACGGAGCTTGGCCCAGCCGGTGATGACACGATAGCCCTCGACGGCATTGGGACCGACCTGACGGATCTGCGCATTGATAATCTGGCGTCCCCAGCTGCCTTTCACGGCCGAATGGTCCATGTCGAGACGCACCCGGCGCGCGGCACCGGAGGGATAGGTATAGCGGTGTACGCCCACGCGCGGTGTAGCGGTAAGTTCGGCTTTGATATTCTCCTCCTGAAGGTCGACAGAGTAGTAGCCGGGACGGGCTTCCTCACAGTCGTGGGTGTAACGGCCCCATGCGCGGTCGCTCGAGGTGGGGAACAAGCATACGTCGATAAGGTCGCAGGCACCCGTACCGCTCAGACGCGTGTGGGTGAAACCGTGCACATCGGCGTCGATGTCACGGTAGCCCGAGCAGTCATACCAGTCGGGAGCAGGCTGCGTGTCGGGGCTGAGCTGCACCATACCGAAGGGAACCGTTGCACCGGGGTAGCTGTTGCCGAACAGACCGCCCTCGATAGCGCCCGTACCGATCATCGGGTTGACATATCTGGTGTAGTCGCCGGCCGATGCGCCCAGAGCGGCAACGACAGCGGCGGCAAGCAGAATCGCTTTTTTCATTTTATCGGTTTTTTATTTTTAATTGCTGACGGGTATTGCAAAACTTCCGGATGTAGGGACGCACGGTCTGTGTGTCCGATAATTAAGTGATAATCTCAATGTATGCTTGCGGACGCACAGACCGTGCGTCCCTACATTGTTAGCCGGAATTTTACAGTTTTGCAACACCCTCCCTACAAGTTTGTAGTTTTTTGCAATTACCGGATTATCAGTTGGCTGATACCTCATAGACGCGTGATGAGAGCTTGTTGCCCGAGAAAATAGGCAGGCCGACGTTCATCAGGTAGTTACCCGAATATTGTCCGACATGGCTGTCGTTGCAGTCCTGACGGTTGATTTCCTTGACGGTGTAGGTCTTGGCGGGGTCGAGACCGGCGAGCTTGACATTGTAGAGCTTCTCGTTGTAGCGGGGATATACGTCAAATGCGAACACTACGGCGTTTGATTTGTCCTTGGTCACATACATCGTCGATGTGTGCTCACCTTCGTAGGGTGATACGAGACGGAACTGGTCGCCGTGGAGTATGGCGGGTTTCAGACGGTTGTACTCGCGTACGGCCTGCTGGGCGTAACGGAGGTCGCCTTCGCTGAGTTCGTGCAGGTTGATGTCGAAGCCGAGCTTGCCCATCATGGCGACATCGGTCTTGAACTTGATGGAGGCGTCATGGTTCCATGAAGTGACATGTGCGCAAAGAGTCTTGACAGGGAACACCTGCGAGAAGCCCCACTGTATGAACAGACGCTCCACGGGGTCGGTGTTGTCGCTGGGCCAGAACTCGGTGAAATACTCCAGACCCTTGTAGTCGCCGCGTCCGCTGCCGCCGGCACACATCATGATGGCGAGGTCGGGGTATTTGGCTTTAACGCGGTCGAGCACGTTGTACAGACCCTTCACATAGTCCACATAGAGATGTTTCTGATTTTTCTCGTAGGGTGAGTAAATGTTGGTGATGGGAGAGTTGCAGTCCCATTTGAAGAACGCGATTTCGGGATATTTGGTCTTGAGGTCGTCGAGCACCGAGAACACGTAGTCCTGCACCTTGGGGTTGCTCAGGTCAAGCACGAGCTGGTTGCGGAAATAGTATTCGTCGCGGTTGGGGAGGGTGATGACCCAGTCCTTGTGCTGCTCGTAGAGCTCGCTCTTGGGGTTGACCATCTCAGGTTCGATCCAAAGGCCGAACTTCACGCCCTGCTTCTTGGCCTCCTCGATTACGGGATAGAAACCGTTGGGGAGCTTGGCTTCATTCTCGCCCCAGTCGCCCAGACCGGCGGTGTCATTGTTGCGGGGATACTTGTTAGCGAACCAGCCGTCATCGAGCAGGAACATGTCTACACCGAGAGTCTTGGCATCCTTGCAGAGCTGTATGAGCTTGGCCTCGTCGAAATCAAAATAGGTGGCCTCCCAGTTGTTGAGGAGCGTCATGCGGTCGCCCTGTCCGTCCTTGAGGCGGTACTGGCGCGCCCAGTCATGGAAATTACGGCTTGCGCCGCCCTTGCCGTTCTGCGAGAGGGTGAAGAAGAATTCGGGGGTGGTGAAAGTCTCACCCTTGGCGATGGTGTATTCCGAGTTGTAGGGGTTGATACCCGAGATTACGCGCAGCATGCCCTTGTTGTCGACCTCGAAAGTGTAGCGGTAGTTGCCCGTCCAGCCGAGTGTGCCGGCAAGCACCTCGCCCGAGTTTTCCTGTGCCGGCTCGTCAAGACCGAGCTGGAAGAACTGCGACAGGAACATGTTGTGGCGCGAACCGAGGTTGGTGTCAAGCTGCTTCTTGCCGTACTCGAGTTTCTGCTCGTGGAGATTGGCCTCGTTGGCCCAGTCGCCGTTGTACTGTGTCAGATAGTAGGCGGGACGGTTGAACGAAAGCAGCGACGAAGCGTATTTCTCAAGCTCGACGGGCTTGTTCTCGTTGTTCTTGATTTCTGTATAGGCCGAGATGACGTCGACATCGGGGAACGCCGTGAAGTGCATCTTCACCTCATCCTTGTAGACGGGATCGGCAAGGGTGATGACGGTCGACACCGAACCGTCGGCATTGGTCGTGGTGGCCGAGTCGACATATTTGAGAAGTGTCGACTGGTTGCCGTCGGCATGGTTGATGTGGAGGGCGGGTTCGAAATAGTCCTCCATGCCATGGGTGAGATATGCCTCTATACCTTGCGGAAGATTGGCGTATTCAGACGAATTGTCGAGTTTACGTCCGAAATAACGCTGATAGAGACGACCGTTGTCGCCGACAGAATAAACGAGACCTACATTGTCTGTTTCGATTGGAATAATTTTGCTGTCTGCGATAGCCGTAGCGGCAACTGCGGCAGAAGCAAGCAATAAAACTGTTCTTTTCATGAATATGTTGAGTTTGTTATTATATTAATATCTCTTGTCGGTTTAATATTTCTTGTCGGTAGCGAAGGGAGCCACGGGAAGATTGGCCTCGCTGTATATGTTGCCGTTGGGATAGTCGGCCCAGTCGTAGCGGGCTGCCACAGGTTTCTTGATTTTCTGCGCGGTGAGAGTCACGGTTTTGCCGTCGGCCGAGATTTCAGCCTTTGCGGGCTGCCAGTTGCCATCCTTGTCGCCGAGTATGAATCCGAGGGCGGCCGATGATGTGGCGTGTACGGGGCCGTCGAACGTAAGGGTCATCTTATTGCCCGACACCGTCGATTTCACGCACACGGGAGCCTCGCATGCCACGTCCTGTCCGTAGGTCTTGTTGCGAGCGAGGAGCGAAAGGCGGCGTGCCACCTCCTGCTTGTTCTTGGGATGGATGTCGACGGGGTTGCCGAGGTCGATTGCCACGGCCATGCCGGTGTTGTCGAGGCCGAGCACCGATTTCTGCGACTCACGCAGAGCGGCCCACTGTGATTCGGGCTGGCAGAAACGGGGAGTGAGGTATCCTGCAAGCTGCACGAAGTAGAAAGGCATGTCGGGATTGTTGAACGCCGCGCGCCAGCCCTTGACCATCTGCGGGAAGTTGACGGCATAGCGTTCGTCCTGACCCACGTTGTTGCAGCCTTGATACCAGATGCAGCCCTTGACGGGGAAGTCGCGCAACGGATTGACCATAGCATTGTAGAGCACCGAGGGGAAGTTGGTCGAACCTATCGAGATGGGAGCGGGCGGGAACTTGGAGAAATCGCTCGACACCATATAATCCCATTTGCCGGTGAGCGACTTGCGTTCGCCCTCGCAGTCGATATAGAGTTTCGATGCGTCGCCGTAGATGCCGCCTTCTCCGCCGGTATCGGTGATAACCACGGTGATAAGCGCTTTGCCGGCCTTGACAAGAGATGCGGGAACATTATAGGCACGCTCGGAGTTCCATCCCGAACCGCGTGCTATCTCCTTGCCGTTGAAGTATGTCACATCCTCGTCGTCGATGCCGGGGAAGTGCAGTGTAAGCTGCTTGCCTGCCCACTCGGCGGGAATATCGACGGTGCGCTGCATGTAGACGATACCGTCAAGACCGGGATGTCCGGCCGACTCCCAGTTGGCGGGAAGCTGCATCACGCCCCAGCCTTCCTCGCCGCCGTGGTATACATCTTTCGCCGCATCCTTGCTTCCGGCGGTCAGGCCTTTTTTCCATTCGGCATAGCGGCCGTTGTAGATTTCGCGCATCTTGTCGGCATTGCCGCCTGCCGCCTTAAGGTCAGCGAGTTCGGTCTCGAATCCGGGAACTATCTGCATATATTCTTCCGGAGTCCATGCCTCGACGGGAGTACCGCCCCATGTGGTGTCGATAACACCGACAGGCACACCGAGCTTGTCGGCAAGCTCGCGGGCGTAGAAATAGGCGCACGACGAGAATTCGGGCACTGTGGCCGAAGTGCATTCCATCCAGCCTCCGCCGTTGAATTCAACAGTATTGAGGGGCACGGTGGATATGTTCTTATGTACCTGAAGCAGACGCACGTTGGGATTGTTGGCCATAGCGATTTCCGTTTCGAAATCCTTCACGCGGCCCCATCCTGCCACGGGCATCTCCATGTTGGACTGTCCGGAGCAGAGCCATACCTCGCCCGAAAGGATATTGTCGACAGTCAGGATGTCGCCGTCGTCAAAGACGATGCTGAACGGGCCTCCTGCCGCAGGAGTGGCAAGCGTCACCGTGAAGTTGCCCTGCGCGTCGGCAGTGGTCTTGACAGCTTTGCCCCATGAGGGTGTCACGGTTACTTTTGCGCCGGGTGCAGTCACTCCGGGTATCTTGATTTCAGTGTTCTGCTGAAGCACCATGTTGTTGCCGATATAGGCGGGAAGTTTCACCGCCGCCGAAGCTCCGGCGGCAGCCATAGCCACTACGGCTATAAGACAGATCTTTTTCATTGTAAATGGTATTAATGTATTGGTATTGGTATTAAATTTATTATTTCACTGTAATGACATCTTTGAGGCGGATGTCGTCGGAAGCGGAGCCTACCTGCAGTTCGAAATCACCCGGCTCGACCACTTCCTCCATACGTGCGTTCCATAGAGCGAGCTCCTTCATCGGAAGCGCAATCTCCACTACCTTGCTTTCACCCGGCTTGAGGTTGATTTTCTTAAATCCTTTGAGCTGCTGCACGGGGGTAGACACAGAGCTTACGACATCGCGCACGTAGAGCTGCACGGTCTCCTTGCCTTCGCGGTCGCCGGTATTAGTCACTTTCACCTTTACAGTCACGGTATCGGCAGCTTTCGGCTCTTTGTTGTCGACTTCGAGGTCGGAGTATTCAAATGTGGTGTAGCTCAGGCCGTGGCCGAAGTTCCACACCGGTTGCGGCGTATCGAATATATAACGCATCTTCGGATCGGCGGGAGTGCCGGGCTGATCCCAGAAATCACGGTCGGTGAGATAATGGTTATAGAAGCACGGGGTGTTGCCGGTGCTGCGGGGGATGGATACGGTCAGCTTGCCGGAAGGATTGACGTTGCCAAGGAGCACATCGGCCATGGCGGCACCCTGCTGCTCGCCGCCACAGAATTGCACCAGCACGGCGTCGGCATTTTCCTGCACGTATGTCATTACCAACGGTTTGCCGGTGATGAACACGACAATCATCGGTTTGCCGGTGGCTTTCACGGCCTTGATGAGGTCGAGCTGACGTCCGGGAAGTTCAAGCGATGACAGGTCGTAGGCCTCGCCTGCGGTGTTCTTGTTGCCTCCGCGGCCAAGGAATGTGGAGCGCGTGCCGACAGCCACGACGGCAACATCGGCATCCTCGACAGCCTTCACGGCCTCGGGAATACGCGAGTCGTCCTGACTCCACCAGTCGCAGCCTTCGGTATAGGTCACGGTGGCATTGTCGCCGAGGGCGGCGGTAAGGCCTTCGTAAAGGTCTACGCCCTCCTCACCTTCCGAAGTGGTCCAGGCGTAGTCGCCCATCAGCGCGTAGTGTCCGTTAGGACCCACGACAGCTATTTTTTTGTATTTGTCGGTGTCGAGAGGGAGGATATTGTTTTTGTTCTCGGTGAGGATGATGCTCTCGTCGGCAACACGTTTGGCAAGGGCGACATGCTCCTTGGAGCGCACCACCTTTTTCACGTCGTCAGGGTTGATTTTGTCACCCTCGAAGAGTCCGAGTTCGAATTTCTTGCGGAGTACGCGACGCACGGCGGTATCGATAACATCCTCACTGAGTTTGCCCTCACGCACGGCGTCGGCAAGAGTCTGATATGTCCAGTCGGTATCGATGTCAACACCGGCGTATGCAGCCTGACGCGCGGCTTCCTCGGGAGTGGCGACGGCGTTGTGGAAGCTCTTGATACGCTCCACCGAACCCCAGTCGGAGTATACGTAGCCGGTGTGGCCGAGCTCGCCGCGGAGCACGTCGGTCATATAGTAGCGCGAACCGGTCAGAGGCTCGCCGTCGTAGGCCGAATAGCACGACATTATGGCACCGGGCTTGCACTCAGCGATGACGCGGCGGAACGGATACAGATAGATTGAGCGGAACTCACGCGGACCGCCGGCTACCGACGCGCAGTTAAGGCCGCCGGAGGGGGTGCCGTGGGCCACGAAATGTTTCGGCATGGCGAGTACACCCTCGCTTTGGTAGCCATTGACAAAAGCCTTTGCCATCTCGGCAATCATGAAGGGGTCTTCGCCGTAGGTCTCTTCGACGCGTCCCCAGCGCAGCTCGCGGGCCACGTCGAGCACCGGTGAAAGCACCTGACGGATACCGATGGCACGGGCCTCACGCGCGCATGCCTGAGTCATCTCCTCGATAAGTTCGGTATTCCATGTCGATGCCTGTGCAATGGCGTGGGGAAAGAGCGTACAGCCGTTCTGGAGTATGCCCTGTATGCCCTCGCAGCAATTGAGGATAGGTATGCCGAAGCGGTTGTTCTTCTTCACATGCTCGCCGAGAGTCTTGTAGATTACCGCAGCTTCGTAGGCGTTATGGTCCATCTCGTGTGTCGAACCGTAGCTGTTTTCCTTAAAGCGGTCGGAGATTTCATCCAGCTTTCCCACGGGGAAATTCTGCATCTGCATGACTTTTTCATCAAGGGTCATGCGTGAGAGCAGGTCTTCGACGCGGGCGTCGATTGGCGCCTTTGAGTTTTTATACAGCGGTCCGGCTCCTGCGGCCACCGCAGCCATCAGTGCGGGAATTACAATTTTTCGTAGTTTCATGTCAATTGGTTTATGTCAGTTGGTTTGTAATAATCATATTGCCGGCAGATGTATGCCGGCATTGTCAGGCATCATCCTCGCCGCCGCCGGCTGACGGGTCGTCATCAGAAGTTTCGGGCTGCGGCGGACGGGTGGCCTCACCGTTGCGCACATACTGCTGGCACTGTTTCTCGAAGCCTTTGGGCGTAACGCCGAACTGACGGAAGAACAGTTTGCTGAAATAGCTCGACGAGTTGATACCCACCATAAAGCATACATCGCCTATGCGGTATTTGCCCTCCTGGATAAGTTCGGCGGCTTTCTTGAGGCGGATAAGACGTATCAGCTCTATCGGGGAGAGATTGAATAATGTCTTGATTTTACGCAGCAGCGACGAACGGCTCATGCAGAACACGTCGGCCATCGACTCGACCGAGAAGCTCTCGTCGGAGATGTTGTCGGTGATAATCTTGATGACCTTGTTCATGAATTCCTCGTCAGCCTTGGTCATCTTCATGTTGTCAATCGAGAAGAAAGGCTGCTTGAGAAACGCCTTGCGCTCATGCTTGCGGTTTTCGAGCAGTGAGAGTATCTGCTGGCGGAAATACTTGATTGAGAACGGTTTCTCGATATATGCCTCGCCGCCGCACTTGAGGGCGAGCAGCTTGGAGTCGAGGTCGTTTTTGGCGGTGAGGAACACTACGGGGATATGCGAGCGGTTGATGTCGTTCTTCACCTGGCGGCACAGCTCGTAGCCGTCCATCACCGGCATCATTATATCGGTGACGATGAGGTCGTAGTTGTGCTCCTGGAGCTTGTCGAGAGCTTCCTGCCCGTTGCAGCAGGAGTCGATGACGAAGTTCTGCGACAGCTGCTCGGCGAGGAATTCACGCATATCGTCATTATCCTCGACAAGAAGTATCGAGTAACTGCGTTCGGTCTCGAGCGATGTGGGCTCGGTCTCCTCCATGACATATTCGTTCATGGTGATGTCGGTCACGGGCATGCTTTCGGTCTCTACGCCCGCCTGCTTGAGCGGCAGGGTGAGAGTGAAGGTGTTGAGTGCGGAGCGGTCGTTGACAAGTTCAATCTTGCCGTTGAGCAGATGGGCGAGAGTGCGGCAGAGCGGAAGGCCGATACCGACGCCGTTGTTGTCCTGCTGTGAATTTATCTGGAAGAACGGCTCGAATATGCGCACTGAGTCCTCAGCCGAAATCTTGTCACCGTCGCTGGTGACTGATATGCTGAAGTTCTCATCATCCGACTTGAGTTCGACATGAATATCCTGTTTGCCGTACTTTAGAGCGTTATTGAGCAGATTTGAGAAAATCTTTATAAATGCCTCGCAGTCGGTGACGGCATAAATCTCCTTATGGGGAATGGAAGTGGTCAGTTCGCGTCCCTTGACCTGCATTGCGGGCTCGAAGCGCTCGATTGTATCGTTGACAACCTGTGTCACGTCGACGCGTTCGAATTTGAAATCGAACTGATTGGCTCCGATTTTCTGGAAGTCGAGAAGCTGTCCGGTGAGATTGAGCAGGCGCGATGTGTTCTTGCGCATCACCTTTATATAGCGCTCCACCCTCTTGTCCTCGATATCGAGCGACTCCATCGCCTCGAGAGGGGCATCAATAAGCGAGAGGGGGGTGCGTATTTCATGGGCTATCTCGGTGAAGAACTGCACCTTGCTTTCATAGAGTTCTTTCTCCTTGTTGACACTGAACAGCTGTTCCTTGGCGGCGAGCTTGCGGTCCTGCGAATGTTTGTAGCGCCGCCACAGCAGTATAAGCACGGTGGCCGAGCCGAACACGTACAGGGCTATCGCCCACCATGTGCGGTACCACGGAGTCTTCACGTAGATTTCTATCGACCTGACCGAATATCCCGAGCCGTTGGTGACTTTGACCTGGAGCGTATATGTGTCGGGCGAGAGATTTGCGATGTTGATTGTACGGTCGGCAATCGGAATCCAGGCGGTATCGACAGGAAGCAGGCGGTAGGCATAATCAAGCGTGCCCTGCGGCACATAGCTCGGGGTCGACACTTCGAATGTCAGCGGTGAGAAATCATGGGGCAGAGTGATTTCGTCGGTATAGAATATGCTTTTGAGCAATGGCGAACCGGGTGTGCCGGGCTTAATCTCGGTATTGCCGCTGAGGAGTGCCGTAAAAAATATCTGCGGCACGGAGTCGTTGTAGGTGTCGATTTCGGGATTGAAGGCGATAAGTCCTTCCATCGTGCCGAAATAGAACCAGCCGTCTTTCGACGCCAGGGCGGAGTGATAGTTGAACTGGTTGGAGAGAAGGCCGTCGGCGGTAGTGAACACTTTCACATGGCCGGTCTCGGGATGATATTTTACAAGACCGCGGTTGGTGCCGAACCAGAGGAATCCCTTGGAGTCCTCGAGTATGTCGTATACAACATTGTCGGGCAGTCCCTGCTCCTCGTTGATGGTGATGAAATTGTCACCCTCCGGATTGTAGCGCACAAGGCCGCCTCGGTCGGTCGAGAACCAGATGTAGCCTCTCGAATCCTCCTTTATGGCGCTTATTGAGTTGGAATGCAGACCGTTGGAAGCATTTTCATAGTATGGATAATGGGTGAACTTGTCGTTGGAGGGATTGTATTTCCATATTCCGCCGCCCATTGTGGCGAACCATACTATGCCCTTGGAGTCCTGAATGATGTCGAATATCCACGCCTGGTTAAGTTCGGGCACTATGGTGAAGTCATTCGTACCCGGAGTACTGCGGAACAGTCCCCAGTCAGAGCCGACCCACTTTTGTCCGTGTCCGTCGACCAGGAAAGAATACACACTGTTCTGCTCGTCAATGCCGTGAAGGTCGGTAAAACGGTTTTCAACCACTTTGCCGTCGACGATAACGTCCATGCCGGTGCGTACCTTGCCGAGATATACCGTGTCGCGGAAATTCTTTATCATCAGCGCTATATCCTTGTCGTTGATGACATTGAAATTGCCCGTACGGGGATTGAATGAGGTAAATCCGGCATCTTCCGAGCCGATATATATCCGCCCGTGGGTATCTTCCGACAGTCCTCGTATGCGTTTTGAGGCGAGCGAGGTGGGAGTCTGTCCCGACGAATAGCGGTCGAAACGGAAGCCGTTGCGCTGGAAGAAATTGACACCGCCGTACATGGTGCCGACCCATGCATTACCATCGCGGTCGGCATACAGGGTGTAGATGGTGCTGTTTGACAGATTGCTCTTGCCGTCGTTGCTCTCCTGGAGCTTGGTCTGGCTGCCGGTAATCATGTTGATGACATACAGGCCGTTCTGCGTGCCGAGCCATATCTCGTTGTCGACACATATCATGGCACGTGCGAAAATATCGTCGTCCTCCCTGATAGGTATGGGAGTCATGTCGCCTGTGGTAAGCTGATAGTGGTAAATATGGCCCGAGGGGGTGCAGAGAGCGAGATTGCCGTCGAATGTCTGTCGTATGAGCAGTATTGTCTCGTTATTGGGGGAGTCAAATCCGGGCATCTGCCTGAATTTGTTTGTGGTGCGGTCGTAGGAATAGAGTCCGTCGCGCGTGGTGCCTGAGTAGACGGCGTCATCCTTATCGACAAACAGCGACACGGGGAGGTAGTCTTTATGCCCTACCTTGTCGCGTATGATAGGATAATAGTCAACCTTGTCACCGTCATAGTAACGGAAAACACCTTGATTGGGCACAAGCGCCCATACATTGCCGCGGTTGTCGGGTATTATATCCTGCACCCAGTCGTCGGCACTGACTCCGTCGGGCGACTTGGTGCCGAGGTAAGTGAATGTGTCATTCTGCGGGTCGTATATGTAGATGCCGCGGTCGGTACCTACCCAGAGGCCTCCGTCGGGCGTGGCATAAAGGGCACCGATATTGTTGTTGCCGCGCTTGTTGACCAAATCATAGCAGTCGAAACGTTTCACCTTATTCCCGTCATAGCGGTTGAGGCCGTTTTTGGTACCGAACCACATGAATCCGTTGATATCCTGCGTTATTGACTTTATATACGAAGATGAAAGCCCTTCGTTGGTGCCAATCTGGTTGAAAGAATAGTTGACGGCACGCGGCAACGCGTCGGCACGGAATGCCAGTGCGGCAACCGCAATCAGTACCAGAGTCAGTATGTCATATCTTTTTCGCATATCGGGATTTCGTTTTACTGTTTCCATGCTATAATTTTATTTTATCGCGCAGGTATTGCATAACTTCGGGATATAGGGACGCACGGTCTGTGCGTTTCAGAACGCACATTGGTTATCAGCCAATTGGCGGACGCACAGACCGTGCGTCCCTACATTGCTGACCGAAATCACAATGTCTTGCAGCACCTGCAAATTCCGGACAGTGTCAGCGGGCGCTGATTTTCTCGGAGAGAGTAGAACCGTCGGCCATAATGGCGTTGACGATATATACGCCTTTCTGAACGTTGACTTCGAATACAGCCTGCACATGGTTGATGTCGTCGACACGAGCCACGCAGCGTCCGCTCAGGTCGTAAAGGGCTACCGACGCCATTTCGGCCGAAGATGACACAACGCATTCGTTGCCGGCTATCACGGCAGATATAGCGGGGCGGGCGGTCTTGTCGGCAACTATATCGTCGACACCGGCAACCACCTTTGCCAGACGGAACACGCGCACGTCGCCGGCCGGAACGGAATAATCAAATGATTCCGCTTTGCCGCTGACAGTCTCGCCTGTCCACAGCTCCTTGATTTCCTTTACATTGGACGGCTCTATACCGATGCTCTCGTAAAGCACGCTGCCGTTGCGGGCGATATATTTGTTGAAGTTGAATACAGCTACATAGACATATTGCGGGGTATCGCGCATATAGACGTAGGCGGCCTGCTGCGAACCGGTATAGGAACCGCCGTCGACGGGACGGAACGAACCGGTGTTCTCGCGGACGTAAGCGTTGATGTCGGCGTTGCCGAACATCTTGAGGGCGCGTGCTTTCGAAGCCTCGGGATAAGCGACCACGTCGCCTTTTGCATGACCGTTGTCGTCGACATAGACACATTTATCGGAGAAGCTGTCGCCGATAATGAAAGCGCCCGTACACATGCCGGTGGTGACACGCACTCGGTTTTCGCCCTCTGTCTCACCCTTGTTGTGTCCGTCTTTGTGGAGTACAAGCTGGTCGGGGTCGTTGACTGTGTACAGACGGTCAGTCCACCATCCCCATGTCATGGCGTTCATCACATATTCGCTCTCGCCAAGTTCGCTGAAACGGTCGCAGCACGAACGACGTCCGTGGGCCCACTGATAGGGGAACAGCGGTGCCATCGACTCGACGATGTACATGTCATATTTCTTAGCGAGGTCGTAGATGATTTTCATGCCGTAGTTGTAGGCCATTACGCCGGTAGTGATTTCGGGATTGTACCATGAGTCGCCCTCGCAGATGCCCGCGTTGATGAAGTCCATCTTGATGTATTTGATTTTCCAGGCCGCCCAGCGCGAGAGGGTATAGTCCATATTATAATAGAATGCGGGATGTGTGGGGTCTATGGCGCAGTACTGTCCTCCCTCGAAAAGGCGGTGCTCCTTGCCGTTGTATCTTAGCAATGCGTCGCCCCAGGTATATGAAGGAATGTCGCGTATGCCGGTACCGGGGACGCTGCCGTTAAAAGTCCAGTCCCATATCACCATGCCGCCGTAAAGGCCGAGGCGCATGTTAAGCCCTTGCTTTGTCTGGAGGCCTTCCTTGTATGTGCCGTCGGAAAGGAATCTGTTGCCAAGCTGCGAGATTTCCGATGAAGTCATGCCCCAGCCGTCGCAGAATGAGTCGAGGCTGATGACCGTCTGATCGTTTTTGTCATGAAACCCGAGGTCAAAGAGGTTATCCTTGATCCATTGCGCTGTTTCTTTTACAGCCGGAGTGTTGACATGGTTCATCATCACGCCCCATGTGCTCCACCCCATCGGGTTGCCGCCATCCCAGGGTGCGGGAGGCGTGATTGTGGCGCATGTCTCGGCAAAAGTTTCGAGACCTACGCGCCAGTCGTCGAAGAAACCGATCATATAGCGTGCCGATTCGGCCTTTGCGCCTTTGACGTAGCCATGGGGTATGACGGTTTTGGTGTTCCAGTCGTAGTCGCGCGTGAGCTGCGAAGTGTAACCTGACAGGAGTTCGAGTTTCTCGATGAAACGCTTGTAGGACCCCTTGATTGTGATGCCGCTTTTCCATTTGTCGTGGTCGACCGAGCCGGCGACGAATCCGAATTTGGTAGTAGCGTCGAATACGCATCCCACCTCGTGTGACGTCATTTCGTTGCTGAAATCGTAGACTTCGTAGCGACCGTGGCCGTCGTTGTCAAACGGGACCTTTATCATGCGGTGCGAGGTGCCTTCGGGCAGCTGGCAGCGCGTTTCGGCGGCGAAAGCCACCATGTGGTTGGATTCAATCACTTCGCCGTCATTGTCGGAGGCGACGACCACGCGTGCAATCATATAAGGCGCTTTGTCGTAGAGACTGAGGGTGTGGGTCATGCTCGCCCTTCCGTCATCGTAGACGCGTGTGAGGGCGCGGCCTGAGCCGATTTCGTCCTCGAAAGGCACGATGCTGACCGACGATGGGGAAACGGTCATTGAATTTATACTGCCGCTGACTCCGGTGCCGGCTATGCGGTAAGTGACTTCGGCGTATGCGTTTTTGATGGCTTCTCTGCCGTCAAAACTGATGGTCAAAGTGTTGTCGTCGGCATTGACGATGCTCCATCTGCCCTGTTCGAGCTTTGTCTCGGCCATCAGAGAGACTGTACCGGCCGTGAGAGCCATTGTCAATATGAGATTTCTTATTTTCATGTTATTATTCTATTAGGTTTATTTTGCAAATGGTTATTTTATTTTTCGATGCGGAACACTTTGACGTCGCGGGCGGGGATTGCGACATTGATTGCGCCGGTTATATTAAGCGTATCGTGGCTCCAAAGCTCCATTGCCGGATAGTTGATGGATTCGGAGAGGCCGAGACGGCGCAGCGGAAGGGTTTTCTCTACCGGACGGTCGGTGAAGTTGAATATCGCCACATATATATATTTGTCGTCGGAGTTGGTGAACATGTCGGCAGCCGATGTGCCCTTTGCATGCTCTACGGGACGGAACGACTTGCAGTTGCGCGCCATAGCGTTGATTTCGCGGTTGCCGGTATTGCGGATGATGCGTTCCTTGGTGCTCTCGAGGCCGTCTTTGCTCATATCGTCGCCGAGGAAATATACGCCTGTCAGGGCCGACGATGTGATGCGCATGCGGTTCTCGCCGTCGGTGGCGCCTTCGTAGACCACATGGTCGGCGTCGTTGTAGTGGTAGAGGTGGTCGAGCCACCAGCCGTAGGTCAGGGCGTTGAGCACGTATTCGGTATCTTTCACTCCGGCCCAGGCGTCGCAGCTGATACGGCGCGAGTGAGCGTAGTTGGCGGGGAAGAGCGGGGCGATGGAGAGGTTGATCCACATGCGGTTGCCGTTGATCGAGTCGATGTAGGCCATGCCTTGGTTAAATGCCTGCGTACCGGTTGTCACCGAGGGGTCGTAGTGGGAGTCGCCCTCGTATGCGCCGTGGGCCATGAAGTCGATTTTGACATATTCGTAGCCCCAGTCGATGAATTGCTCAAGCTGGCGCTTGATACGCGCTTTGGTGCCGGGATGGGTCGGGTCGAGGGCGGGAGCGCCGTCAAACTTGACCGGTTCGCCGTTGACATATATGTAGAGGTCCTTCATCTTGTACTGCGGGTCTTCTCCGAGCACGCCATCGGGATTTCCGCCCCAGTCGGTGAACGGACACCAGTAGATACCGGCTTTCTGTCCATTGGCATGGCAGTGCTGCACGAACTCGCGGTGCTGGTGCGGCTTGAAACCGAAGTCCCAGAATGCGTCGAGGTCGATGACCACGCTGCCGTCGGCATCGTGGAAACCGCGGTTGGTGATATTGTCGTGGATAAAGTCGGATACCTCGACGGCCTTGTCGTAGGTTATTTTGGTCTGCAGCTTGCCCCAGGAATTCCAGCCGAAGGGACGCGGACCCTTGGAGGGCACCGAGGGGGCGAAGGCGGCACACTGATCGGCGAACAGTTCAAGTCCGTCGCGCCAGTCGTCGGTGGAAATAAGGATTATACGAGGGGATTTCACGGTCTTGCCTGCTACGTGGCCGTGGGGGCGCTTGTCGCGGGTAAGTTCGGAAGAAGCACCGCCGAAAGCCTCTATGGAAACAATTGCAGCATCGGCGTCGGTAGCGGTCTTTATACCGGTTTTCCATATATCATGCTCGACAGAACCGATTACCAGTCCTTTGCGTGTATCGGCATTGAACAATGCGGCCACTTCGTAGGATTCGGGAATGGCATCGCCGAAGGGTGTATTGGTGTAGCGCACCCATGCGTCATTGTCGTAAGGAATGGATACCGCATAGTTGCCCGACCGGTCGGTAAAATGATACGGCTGACGGGTGGAGACAGGCGCAAGGAAATTAAGCGCGAAACCATCCTTCTGCGCGGCATCGCCCTCTACCGACAGGCGGATGAGGATGAAGTCGGGGTAAATATCGTAGTCGACAGTAGCTTTCTCCCTGCCTGCCGTGCCTGTCACCGTAACCCTGAGAGCGTCACCGTGGACATCGGATATACGGCGCGACGAGGTTTTTACATTCTGAAGGGCCTCGGGGCGACGGACATTATCATCGAGTCCCCATGCCGGGATATTGGCTTTGATAATCGTGTCACTGCCGGCCACGATTGTGACGGCACCGGTTGAATTGTCGACAGTCAGCTGTCGTCCGTCATGAGTATACGTCTTGTTTGAAGCGAGAACTGAGAGAGGGGTTGTCAAAATCAGGCAAGAAAGCAATAGTTTTTGCATGGCTGGAATAATTGGTTTGTAAATTGACGCAAAAATAAAGAAATTTACATAACCAGCCTTAATATATAATACTCAAAAAATGAAAATTTTGCGGATTTATTCAAGAAAATAGAAAATTTTCGCACAAACAAAAGAATTGGTTCAAATCGAATTGTCGCATCAGAACAAATTGATTTACAACTAAATATAAATCAAAAGCCACAGGAAAGAAAAAAATATTTATAAAATTTGCAGTCAAGCCTCCCGGCATGGAAACGAATCAGCAGAACCATAGGCCCGACAAGCATCAATGGAAGAAGATATAGGCCGCGATTATGCCCGACACGGAGCCGACAATATCGGCAAGGAGGGCATAGCTGACGGCATAACGCGTGCGTTTTATACCCACCGACCCGAAGTAGACGGCAAGCACGTAGAACATCGTATCGGTGGAGCCCTGTATCGATGCCGATACCCTCGCCACGAAAGAGTCGGCGCCGTGTGTAGCCATCAGGTCGACCATCATGCCGCGCGAGCCGGAACCGCTCAGCGGCTTCATGACGGCCGTAGGAAATGCCTCGACCCAATCGGAGTCAATGCCGATGGCGTTGACGACAGCTATCAGTCCGTCGGTAAGCACCGTCATGGCTCCCGACACCCTGAACATGCCGATAGCCACAAGGATTGCCACAAGATAGGGTATAATCATGACCGCGGTATGAAATCCTTCCTTGGCGCCATCGATAAAAGTATCATACATGTTGACATGCCTGCAGAAGCCCGCGACAAGGAAGGATATTATGACCGCGAAAAGCAAGAAGTTGGCTACAAAACCGGAATAGGTCTGCACCTGCTCCTCGTCAAGTCCGCTGAAGAAAAATACGATTCCTCCAATGATGAGAGCCATGCCGCCGAGCCATGCGAGGAGCACAGGGTCGAGCAGACGTATTTTCTGCTTGATACACAAGGCTATGATGCCTACCATAGTAGCGATAAAGGTAGCGAGCAGAATAGGCATGAATACATCGGTAGGATTGGCGGCTCCGGCCTGGAGGCGGTACATCATGATGGAGATGGGTATAAGGCACAGCCCTGACGCATTGAGCACCAGAAACATAATCATCGCGTCGGAGGCCCGGGTCTTGTCGGGATTGATCGACTGCAATTCCTGCATTGCCTTCAGTCCCATAGGAGTTGCGGCATTGTCGAGACCGAGCATATTGGCCGACACATTCATGAAAATTGACCCCATGGCGGGATGACCCTTTGGCACTCCCGGGAAAAGCCGAGAAAAAAGGGGGCTTATAAGGCGGCCGAAGAAGCTGATTACCCCTCCCCTCTCGCCGATTTTCATCAATCCCATCCACAGGGCGAGCACACCTGTCAGCCCGAGTGAGATTTCAAACGCCGTGGAGGCCGAGGAAAATGAGGCCGACATAATGTCGGACCATACCTGAAGGTCGCCGGCAAAAATTGTCTTACCCACCGCCACGATAAATGCAATCGCAAAAAAAGCTATCCAGATATAATTGAGAACCATGGCAATTTTTATTTTAAATGTGGAATTTTGAGTTGGCCTTACCGGCGGGGATATTATTACGGGAATTACGCTATCCGCCTTAACTTTATAGCTATCTTAGCTATTATAGCCATTATAGGCAGATATTACTGCAGACTTAGCTGATGCAAAAATAATATAAATAACATCAAATACAAAAAAATCTTAATTTATGGTATTTTTACGAGGTAATATTACCATAGGGCTGTTTTTTGTATTATCTTTGCGGCATATATACATCAATATGGACAATCAGGGAATAATCAACAGGATACGCTATCTGCTCGAACACTCGCCGGCATCGCTGACACAGGCGGAAATGGCCCGGCGCATAGGCATGGACCCGTCAAATTTTTCCAAACACCTGTCGGGCAAGCTGCCTATATCGCGCTCGCTCGTCAACCGCATAGTGGTGGAACTCGGCATATCGAAAAACTGGCTTGAGAACGGTGAAGGAATGCCATTTGAAAAGAGGAGCAATCCGGAGGTTGTGGAATATGACGAAGTAAGGCTTTTCAAACAGCCTTACAGGGGTATACCGGTCTATGACATAGATGTGACCGCAGGGTGTCGTCCGCTCGAGCGGATGCTTACCGACGACCGGGTGAAAGGCTATGTCGACCTGCCTCGCATGAATCCCGACTCGATACTTGTCAGAGTGAGCGGCGACTCGATGGAACCGCGCATCATGGACGGCGGTTTCATAGCGATACGTCCGGTAAAATCAAGTTCCACGATATTCTGGGGGCAGATATATCTGGTGATGCTGTCAGACTACCGCATGGTCAAGGTGCTTCGGCGCCATCCCACCGACCGGTCAATGGTAATTTTACACAGCGAGAACCCGTTGTACGACGACATGGACGTGCCCCGCGACGAGATTGAGGCATTATTTTTGGTAGAAACTATTCTTAACATCAAAAACCTTTGCTAATCGGCGATAAATCACTAATTTTGTGACATACAATCTATCTTATCAACGACATAAGAATCAACGACACAAGAATGAAATTAAAATCCTTACTGACAATAGCCGCATTATGCAGTGCCACTGCATCCAACGCTCTTGAAATCACGACTGTAGAGGGGGGAACCCTCAGTTCGCTGACAGGAGATGACACGACCGTCACGACGCTGTCGGTAACAGGCCCCGTCAACGCCTACGATTTCGAATACATCAGCGGCACACTCAAGTCACTGACCTCTCTCGACCTGAGCCGAGCCACCATCACGGCCGCAAGCGGAGCCAAAACCGCTACGGGCAGCAGCGAATTTTATGCTGACGAACTTCCGCCGTATGCCCTGTTCGGCACAAATCTAACAAAAGTTATCCTCCCTGAAAACCTTATAATAGTCGGGGAAGGCGCACTCGGCAACACCCCCATCACATCAATCACAATCCCCCCAAGTGTCACGACAATAAACAATTACGCATTCACCAACTGCGACAAGCTCACTGAAATAACAGTTCCGTCGACGGTGACCGCACTGGGCGCCGGCGTATGGAAAGGATGTAAGTCACTGGAAAAAGCCACCATCCACACACAGATGGATGAGATAGGCGCAGGAATGTTCGAGGGGTGCACCAATCTGTCGGAAATACAACTGCAACCTACATTCAAACGCATCGGCGACAGCAGTTTCGCCAACTGCACGTCGCTGAATACCATCACATTTCCGGCCACACTTGTATCAATAGGCGACAAAGCATTCTACAACAGCGGATTGACATCCGTGCTTCTTGACAACAGCCCCGCACTCGCATCAATAGGCGACTTCGCTTTCGCGGAATGCAAGCAGCTCGAGAGCGTCTCGATGGGCAACAGCACCACAACGCTCGGCAAAGGTCTGTTTTTCGACGACACGGCATTGAGCCAGGTACAGCTGCCGGCATCGGCATCGGTAATCCCCGCATTCACATTCAAGGGCACCACGGCCATCAATCCCGAAACAGCACTTCCCGTCAACACCAAAGAGATTAACGATTATGCGCTCTACGGCTGGGAGCATGTCGAAAGCATCATACTGCCTGAAGGAACGGAATATATAGGCACCGGAGCGATGGAAGGCTGGAACTCGCTCCGGAAACTCGGCGCGGAAAACCTATCGGCAGTGCCGGCACTCGGCGAGAATGTATGGAACGGCATCAACCAGGGCGATGTATACCTGTATGTCAAAAGCTCTACGGCCGATGACTTCAGATCGGCCGACCAGTGGAAGGATTTCAAAATCACTATCGGCTCGACAGGTGCCGACGAAATCATCAATGACGTAACGGGCGAAAACGGAAGCGCCAACGTAGACTTCACGGTGGGCGACGGCTATCTGCGCGTACAGTCGCACGGAGCCGACATAGCCGACATCAGGATATACGACCTCAACGGGCGCAGCCGCTACATGGCTACCGTAGATACCGACGCGCTGACAGTCAACACCATGCAATGGCGCGGCTCGATGCTTATAGTCGACGTGAAACTCGCCGACGGCTCACGTGCCACTGTAAAACTGTCAATCTGACCGACTTGAACGCAACACCGGCTTATGGGTAAGAACAAACTCAAGAAATTCAGGGATATGGAGACGATTGATTTCGTGTTCCAGTATCCATTTTCAGTGCTCGACGCACAAGGATTTCCCCTCCGAGGAAAATGGCATACCGAGTTTTTCGGCAATGACAATCCGATAGTGCTCGAACTCGGCTGCGGGAAAGGAGAATATACCGTAGGACTCGCACGCCGATACAAGGATAAGAACTTCATCGGAGTGGACATCAAGGGGTCGCGCATGTGGACCGGCGCCACTCAGGCGCGCAGCGAAGGGCTGGACAATGTGGCATTCCTGCGCACGAATATCGAGCTGATTGACCGGTTCTTCACACCCGGCGAGGTGTCGGAGATATGGATCACGTTTCCTGACCCGCAGATGAAAAAGGTGCGCAAACGCCTCACCTCCACACGGTTTCTCGACCTATACCGCAGGATAGCGGCCGACAATGCGCTTATACACCTCAAAAGCGACTCGCCGTTTCTATACACCTATACCCGGCATCTTGTCAGGGAGAACGGACTGCCGGTCATCACCGACACCGACAACCTGTACAACTGCGGCATAGCCGACGATATACTTAACATACGCACGTTCTACGAACAGCAATGGCTCGCACGCGGTCTAAGCATAAAGTACATCAATTTCAAGCTGCCGCACGAAGGGGAACTCACGGAGCCGGATGTCGAGATACCGTTTGACACCTACCGCAGTTTCTCGCGCGGCACACTCGAGACGATGAACCTGCACGCCCCTGAGGAAAAACAGCCGGCGGAAAACAGCACCATGTAATCAAATTATCTGTAACTATACGCTATCAACCATACGACAATGACTGAACTACGACTATATCCCAAGCTCATACTCGATGCGCTGAGCAATGTGCGCTATCCCGGCAACGGCAAAAACATCGTGGAAAGCGGAATGGTGGAGGACGACATACGTATCGACGGCAATAAAGTGAGTTTCTCGCTGATATTCGACCGCCCCACCGATCCGTTTATCAAATCGATAGTCAAGGCGTCGGAAGCCGCCATCAGCAATTTCATATCGCCCGAGGTCGACATCAAGGGCAATATCGCCGTCAAGACGCGAATCGAAGCACCGCAGGAAGCAGTCAAACCGCTCGCGCAGGTGAAAAACATCATCGGCATATCGTCGGGCAAAGGCGGAGTGGGCAAATCGACCGTGGCAAGCAACCTTGCAGTGGCCCTCGCACGTGAGGGCTACCGTGTAGGTCTGCTCGACGCCGACATATTCGGCCCGTCGATGCCGAAAATGTTCGGCGTAGAGGACGAACAGCTCTACATGCACAAAGTCGACGGCCGCGAACTCATCATACCCCTCGAGCGGTATGGCGTGAAACTGCTCTCGATAGGATTTCTTGTCGACAAGAATTCGCCGGTGCTGTGGCGCGGCTCGATGGCGTCGAACGCACTCAAGCAGCTCATCACCGATGCCGACTGGGGCGAACTCGACTATTTCCTCATCGACATGCCTCCGGGTACGTCGGACATACATCTGACGCTCGTGCAGACAATAGCCATGACCGGTGTCGTCATCGTGTCGACCCCGCAGCAGGTGGCGCTTGCCGACGCGCGCAAGGGTATAGCGATGTTCATGTCAGACAAAATCAACGTGCCGGTACTCGGACTTATCGAGAACATGGCATGGTTCACCCCCGAGCGTCACCCCGACGAACAGTATTATATCTTCGGACGCGACGGCGGCAAGGAGCTCGCCCATGAGCTTGGCATAGAACTGCTCGGACAGATACCCATCGTAGGCAGCATATGCGACCACGGCGACGACGGCAAGCCTGTGGCTCTCGGCGACACGGTGGCCGCACAGGCATTCCTGCACGTGGCCCGCGAAGTAATCGACGCCGTTGACCGCCGCAACGAGGAGCTTCCGCCCACACAGAAGGTAAACGTGACGAAGAAGGGGTAAGCACTACCGCATGTCTGCCGCTCACTTTCGCTTCCATGATTAAGAGAGTGTTGCAAAACTGATGTTGACGACTGCATAATGTAGGGCTGCACCCCGGTGCAGCCGATAACAAAAGTTGATTATCAGTTGCTTGACGGCTGCACCGGGGTGCAGCCCTACAAGATGACGTATCATATATAATATTACATCCCTCCTACTATAATTAACACAAAATATTATGGCAAGAATATTGATTATCAACGGGCCGAACCTGAATCTGCTCGGCGTGCGCGAGCCCGACATCTACGGAAAACTGTCGATGGAGGATTATATCGGGGCTATCAAGGCCGATTATCCCAATGTCGAGATTGACTATTACCAGAGCAATCACGAGGGAGATATAATAGACCGGCTGCACGAGGAGGGATTTGACAGCGACCTCAACGGCATAGTGCTCAACGCCGGCGCATACACCCACACATCGCTTGCCATAGCCGATGCGATAAAGGCCATAAGAGTGCCCGTGATAGAGGTGCATATATCAAATGTACATGCCCGCGAGACGATACGCCACACGTCGCTGCTGTCGCCTGTGTGCCGCGGCGTGATAGCCGGATTCGGACTTGACAGCTACCGTCTCGCAATTGAAGCCTTTCTATATTAAACTATGTTGACTACCGACAGCAAGATAGAAGAATATATATCGCAACATATAGACCGCGAACCCGACAATCTGCACCGTCTGTACCGGCGCGTGAACACCGAACTGCTGTACAGCCGCATGTGTTCGGGACATCTGCAGGGACGCCTGCTTAAGATGCTCACCCGCATGATACGTCCGCACCGCGTGCTTGAGCTAGGCACCTACGCCGGCTACTCGGCGCTGTGCATTGCCGAAGGTCTTGCCGACGACACCGACTGCGTGGACACCATCGAGCTTGAGGACGAGCTCGAGGATTTTATCAGACGCGCTTTCGACGAGTCGGAATATGGCTCCCGCGTACGGCTGCATATAGGCGATGCCCTCGAGCTGCTCCCCGCTTTGCTCGATGAGAACAGCTACGATATGGTATATATCGACGCCAACAAGCGCCATTATGTGGAATATTTCAACCTTCTGGTAGAACATCTTCCATCGGGAGCTTTTATCCTGGCCGACAACACGCTGTGGGACGGCAAGGTGGCCGACGCCGCGGAGCATCACGACGCCCAGACCCGCGGGATAACGGCGTTCAACGACCTTATCGCATCCGACGACCGCGTGGAAAAGGTGATACTGCCGCTCCGCGACGGCCTGACACTGATTTATAAGAAATAAAATAGATGGTGTTGCAAAACTGATGTCGACGATTGCATGGCGTAGGGCTGCTCCCCGGAGCAGCCGATAACAAAAGTTGATTATCAGTTGATTGACGGCTGCACCGGGGGGCAGCCCTACAAGATGACGTAATCATATATGCAACATATTATAAGTTTTGCAACACCATCACGATAAAAATATTGTTATGAAAAATCTGATGTTTGACCTCGGTGGGGTCATAATGGAAATAGAACGGCAACGTGCTGTTGACGCACTAAAATCAATCGGCCTCGCCGACGCCGATGAAATGCTCGGAGAATACGGGCAAAAAGGTGTTTTTCTCGAACTTGAACTCGGCAACGTCACACCCGGGCAGTGGCGCGACGAACTGCGCCGCCACATCAAAGGCGATGTCACTGACGGGGAGATAGACCGTGCATTCGAGAAATTCCTGATCGGTATTCCGGAAAGCCGCCTCAAGGAACTCGAGGAGCTGCACCGCGACCACAAGCTGTATCTGCTGTCAAATACCAACAAAGTGATGTGGGACGGCATGATACTCAGCGAATTCCGCAAGGATGGCCACGACATCAATTACTATTTCGACGGGGTGATACCGTCGTTTGAGGTGCACTGCTACAAGCCTGACGCCGAGATATTTCACAAAGCGTGCGAGAAATTCGGTATACATCCCGAAGACACGATATTTTTCGATGATTCGAAAGCCAACGTCGAGGCAGCCCGAGCACTCGGTTTCGGCGGCGTGCATGTGGCCGACAACCGTCCGTTCAGGGAATATCTTGATAAATAATTTGTCCCTACAAGTTGGTGGAACATAATATGATGCATTAATTGTATGAGCGTGATAAAGGGAGCTACAATCGGAATGTTTGACGGGGTGCATCTCGGGCATCAATACCTCATATCGCAGCTTAAGGAGCACTGTGACGAGGCGGTGGCAGTGACGTTCACCAACCATCCGCTATGGGTCATAAAAGGCGAACGGGAGCCGCGGCTGCTGTCGACGCCCGCGGAAAAAAGCGGTCTGCTCGGTGCATTGGATGTCAGACCGGTATTGCTGCCGTTTGACGGGCAATTGCGCCACATGACAGCGGAAGAGTTTATCCGGATGCTTGCGCGCGAACATGGCATAGACCGTCTGGTGCTCGGATTCAACAACAGCATAGGTAGCGACCGCCGCACATCCGACGACGACAGCGCCTTAAGCAACGCCACAGGAGTCGAGATAATACGTGCGACGGAATTGCCGGGCGACATCAAAGTAAATTCATCGTCCATCCGTGAAATGGTCGCAGCAGGCGATGTAAAGCATGCCACGGCATTGCTCGGACGCAACTATACCCTAAACGGCACCGTAGTCCACGGCAAGAAATTAGGCCGCACAATAGGCTTCCCGACAGCCAACATAGATGTCGACAGCACTGACAAACTCATCCCGGCCAACGGCATCTATGCCGCCGATGCCACGACCACGGACGGCCACGCATACCGCGCCGTAGTCAACATAGGGCGCCGTCCCACTGTCGACAACCCCGCCGCTCCCGTCACAATAGAAGCCCATCTCGACGGCTTCACAGGCTCCCTCTACGACCAACCGCTGACGCTACACTTCCTCGACCGCCTCCGCGAAGAGAAGAAATTCGACGACCTCACATCCCTGCAACACCAAATAGAGCAAGACTTAATATGCGCAAAAAACTTTGATGAAATATTGAGATGATTTAAACTTTTTTATTAAGACTTTTCTTTCCGTTTTTGGTTGAAGAAAATATTTAATCACTTCATGATAATGAAAATCACTCCGAAAGCCGATTAAATACTTCCGGAGTGATTGACTATATTACAAAATCTCTATGAGACTTTACATGGCTGTTATTATTTGGTAACCCTTTCGAGCCATTTGACCATGCCGAACATCACACCCATTGAAATCAGGCAGAAACCGGCAAAAACAGCCCAACACATCCATTGGTCGGGAAACTTGTTTAACATTGTAACGCCAAGAGCTATGAAAAGATTGCCTATCGCAGTTGCCGACAACCACAAGCCCTGACAGATACCCTGGAGGTGTTTTGGTGCCACTTTTGAAACAAATGACAGACCAAGCGGGGAAATAAAGAGTTCGGCCACCGTGAGGAACAGATAGGTCAATATCAGGACATACGGACCGGTCTTCATCGCCTCCTTCGCAGCATCGGTAAGGCCCTTGAATTCATCGCCAGAGGGATAGTTATGTACAAGAGAAATGATAAGCAGGAAAATATATGCCATCGCTGCTATAAACATACCGATTGCAATCTTACGCGGTGTCGAGACTTCCTTGTTGCGTTTGGCAAGCGCGCCAAATATGAACATGATTATCGGCGTCAGGACTATCACGAAGAATGGGTTGATACATTGCCATATTTCAGGAGCAACAGTGTCGGTCGCAACGAAGTCACGTGCAAACACGGACAGCGACTGGCCATTCTGGTGGAATGAGAACCAAAAGAAAACAGCCACACCCAACACAGCGAAAAGCGCATACATGCGCTGTTTGATTTCCTTGACATTGGCTTGCTTTTCTGCTGCAGAAATTTCAACCACTTTCTTTTCCTTTTTGGCAGGGGTAGGCAATGTCTTTTTCACAAAAAGGAATATGGCCAACGACAGGAGCATAGCAGCCACCGAAGCTATGAACGAAAAATGCACACCTGTATTGAATATCTCAAGGTAACTGGAACAGAAAGTTGTGTCAATGGCACCGTTGTAACCAACCTCACCTGCAAGTTTGGTCAGGTTTTCTATATCGGTCGAATTAGCCGTGCCGTCATTAAACATGTGACACAGACGGGGAAGGTCGGAATTATATGACAACGAATGCGCTTTAAGCCAAAACTCTCTCAGCAGAGGAGCGACAAAAGGAGCTATGACACCTCCTATGTTTATGAACACGTAGAAAATCTGGAAACCGCTGTCTCGTCTAGATTTCGCTATAGCCAGCGCTTCGGGACCTTTCTTTGCGGCCTCGGCCTCATAATTGTCATACATCTGCCCTACTATGGCCTGCAGGTTGCCTTTGAACAAACCGTTTCCAAAAGCGATTACCAAAAGTGCGATACATGTAAACACAAGTACAAAAGAGACTTTGCCCTCTGCCTCCGCAAACACCGGAATTGACAGAAGCGCATAGCCCAACGCCATTACCAACAAGCCGGCTATGATGGTTCCTTTATATTTTTGTGTCTTGTCTGCAATCATACCGCCAGGCAAACTCAACACATAAATCAGGAAATAAAAGACTGCGTATATCCAACCGGCAGCCGCATCACTGATACCAAATTTAGAACATAAGAACAAAAGCAATACGGCATTCATGATATAATAGCCAAATCGCTCACCCATATTGGCAAGAGCTGCTGAAATAAGGCCTTTAGGATGCTCCCTCTTCGCCTTTACAATGTAGAATACCAAAAATGGTATAACCACAATCAGCACAACCAACAAAATAGCCAAGGACTGATTCGTTTCCCAAAAGTTTGCTATTGATTTAAACATAATTTATAGAGATGTGAGTTAATGATTTTTCATTATGAGTACAAAATTATCGTCATTGCCAACGAAGTTAAGGAAAAATTTCAAAATATATGTATATTTGCATATCTTTTTTTGAAAAAACAAGCAGACAGATGCATTATTTCATATCGGCCGGCGAGGCTTCGGGTGACATTCACGCCGCAGAACTTATAAAGCAGCTCCGCGTTGCGGATTCGGCTGCACGCTTCACGTTTCTTGGCGGCGACCTGATGTCGGCGGCCGCAGGCATTGCGCCGCTGATACATTACCGCGACATGGCTTTCATGGGGTTCTGCGAGGTGATACGCCATCTTGACAAGGTGTTGCACAACCTGAGCACGGCAAAGAAAGCTATCGCATCGCAACGGCCCGACGCGCTTATACTGGTCGATTACCCGTCGTTCAACCTCAAACTTGCCAAAGAAGCGGTTAAACTCGATATTCCGGTTTTTTACTATATATCACCCAAAGTATGGGCGTGGAAAGAGGGTCGTGTCAGGAAAATCAAACGCTATGTAAAGCGTATGCTGTCGATACTCCCATTTGAAGTGGCATATTATCGCGACAAACACGGGTATGATATTGACTATGTAGGGAATCCTACCATCAAAGAAGTTGACGAACGTCTCGCTTCACTTGGGACGGAACAGTCATTCCGCAGCAAACACGGCCTTGGGTCTGACCGACCGATTCTGGCACTTGTCCCCGGAAGCCGAGTAGGTGAGATACGCAACAATCTGCCTGTCATGGCCGAAGTGGCGCGACGCCATCCGGATATGCTCCCCGTCGTAGCCGGAGCTCCGGCAATAGAGAGGGATATATACCGACGCTACTGTGATTTCGATATTGTGGACAACGATACTTTCGCACTTATGGCGCATGCACGCGGAGCACTTGTCACTTCAGGAACCGCCACACTTGAGGCAGCGCTGACAGGCGTGCCGCAGGTGGTGTGCTACCGAGCCAACGGCAGCCGCATATCCTACAATATATTCAAACACATACTGAAAATACCGTTCGTATCCCTACCCAATCTTATAGCCGGGAAAGCGATAGTGGCCGAACAGCTCGTGCACCTGTGCAATCCCGATCTTGTCGATGCCGAACTTGTCAAAGTGCTCCCACAAGGCACAGGACATGATACGCAGCAACAAGGCTACAAAGAACTACGTAAAATACTCACCACCGCCGATGCCGCAGCCAATGCGGCGGGAATAATATATACAGAAGCCCAAACCAACCGTAATACATAGTTTGTATCAGGCATCGACACTACCGGATTTTTCTATAACCGGACGTAATTTTTTACGTTTTAGAAACGGTTTTCCGATAAAATACCAACTCAATGACGATAGAGTTACCACTGTAGCCAGTGCAAGTAAAAACGCAGGAACGGCACCAACACTCTCAACTACTTTGAAATGTACGAACAACTGTACTACAGGAAAATGCAACAGATAAAAGTCATATGATATATCTGTAGACCCGAGCCAAAAGCCCCACCGTCCCATAAATGCTGCCGGAATTACTATAAGTGCTATTGCAAAGGGTTTTACAAAGCATGCTACAGTTGGTATAAGATAAGCACAGACCAAAGCAATTACCCCTATCGCAAATAACTTGTACTTATGGGCCATAACAAGATGCAACAGTTCATATAGCATAATTCCCATGATAAAGTAGGCAAGCTGGCCACCTATCTGACGTCCATAGATTGCGTATTTTTCATCTCCTGTACCTGCAAACAGAGTATCACACACAAAAGAGTATATCAATGATAGCAGTATCACTCCTCCAAAAAATATAAACGGATTCATTTTTATTTTCCGGCACAGATACAAAAGAACAGGAAGTGCTACATAGCACATCAACTCGATTTTAATCGTCCATAGAGAGCCATTGACAGCATCGAAATCATTTTCCGTAAATACTCCAGGCAATGTTGGCTCTTTAAAATTTGAGAAAGTCAGATTATATGTAAGATACCTGACCCAATCACGACCAAAATATTCCGATACTGAAAGCGACGAGACAAAAAATAATACTATTGAAAAAAACAGGACAATAAAAAAATAACTTGGAAGAATACGACGTCCGCGCTTTATGAAATACGATTTCAACGAGGATGATCTGCAATAACTCGAATATATCAGGAAACCTGATATAACAAAGAAACCGCGTACACAATCAGGTCCATAAATAAAAAGCAGATTAGTATCAACAGCTGACAACACGACAAAATGGACACAAAACACATAAAACGCCAGAAAAAGGCGTATCATGTTGAAATTATTTGGTTGCTGTATGTCCTTTGGCGTTCCGAAATTCATATAATGAAAACGAATCAGGATACTTTTTATTGCATCCTGACTCGTTTTACTATTCACTATCCTATTCCTCCGTCAGAGCGTTATACTGTTGAGCAGGTCGAGTTTACCGTTGTTGACAAGTTTGAGTATAAGTTCTCCGAACAGGGTATTCTGCCATGCGAACCAATCACGCGTGTAATTGGACGGATTGTCCTTGTGAAACGATTCATGCATGAATCCTGTCCCGTTGTGGGTGGTCATGAGTGTTTCTATGCACTGTTTTATTTCGGCATCGTCAGTGCTCGTAAACGCCTTCATCATTATGCTCATGGGCCATATCATATCGTATCCTACATGCGGACCGCCTATACCTTCGGCAGCCGTACCTTTGAAGAAATACGGATTGGACGAACTCCATACGAAGCGACGCGTATTCTGATATACAGGGTCATCTGCATCCACGTCGCCAAGATAAGGCAATGCAAGCAGACTCGGCACATTCGCATCATCCATCAGCAATGCGTTGCCGAAGCCGTCTACCTCAAATGCATATATTTTACCGAACTCCGGATGGTCGACCACAGCATATTTCCGTATCGCATCCTCGACCTCGTCGGCCAAAGCCGTGCATCTTGCCGCGAGCGCCTCATCCTTATTGACTACGGTCAGTATCTCGGCTGCCTTGCGCAACGATGTCACGGCAAAAAGGTTGGATGGTACAAGAAACTGGAGAGTAGTGGCATCGTCGCTCGGCCGGAAACATGACACAATCAGTCCCACGGGATTGACCGGCGCACCGAGACCGTTATTATTGAGCGTATCGGTCGAACGGTCGGTCTTGCGTGTAAATCTGTACGGTCCTACCCCATCCTTTCGCTGTTGTTGGATAAATGTTGTCAGTATATTGTCGACGGCTTTCAGCCACACCTCGTCAAATATGGAGCTATCTCCGGTCACTTTCCAGTATTCATACGCCAGACGTATTACATAACACAGCGAATCAATCTCCCATTTGCGCTCATGGAGCTCAGGCTTCATGTCCGTGTTGTCAGACTCCCAGTAACTTCCGACAGGGCCGTCGTTGAATGCATTGGCATACGGGTCTAAATTTATACACATCAGCTGTCGGCGCACTACCCCTTCGAGCATCTGCCGGAGCTGTTCGTCATCATTGGCAAGCTGCAGATATGGCCACACCTGCGCTCCACTGTCACGAAGCCACATTGCATGAATGTCGCCCGTATAGACAAATGTATCGGGATTTCCGTCAAGCATCCGGAAATGAACCGTAGTGTCAATAGTGTTTGGAAAACAATTCTCAAACATCCATGCCAGCTGCCTGTTGGTAAGAAGTGATTTCACTCGTGCTATCTCATCTTCGACCGCTTTGGATACAAAAAGCCTGTCGGCCGGAGCCGGACGTCGGTTGGTATCGTACTTCGAGTCAGCTGTAACTGCGGCGGCATCGGCAACAGCAGTCACGCCGGACGCGGCATCGAGATTTGCAATCGCCAGCGTTGCGGCGGCAAATGTCAGAATGGGACGGTAAAAGGTTTGTTTGTTCATTTTATATTTGTGATGTTAGATTTTAAAACAGATTATTAGCGGAAGCTATATTTCATGCGCACAAAAAATAGCCGGTAGCGTTCTTTACAATACTTCGGTTATTTTTTGAGAGTTTGTTAACGGCTCCGAGGAGCCAAGTGTTTAATCCGTTAAAAATCTGATGTTTAGCATGAAAATTTAACACTAAAAATTTGG
>ERZ780168.824-NODE-824-length-36135-cov-8.577328_pt1 | contig 36135 bp, 40 predicted proteins | sample MGYA00510981_ERZ780168 | MGnify/ENA primary metagenome ERZ780168 (study PRJEB29588, sample SAMEA2158769) | human gut metagenome | biome: human gut; feature: human-associated habitat; material: faeces | place: Denmark | collected 2008/2010 ...
GCGCAAACCGCAGAAGCTCATCTACCTGAATCGATTTCATGTCGTTTTCCTCCTGTTGGAAACGTTATTTGACTGCACTGTCGACCTGACCCTGAATGAAGTATTTCTGCAGGCACAGATACGCCACAATCAGCGGCAGGACGCACAGCACTGCGGCGGCTGCCGCGCCGTGCATATTTTGTGCGCTGTCCGCACCACCGAAAAACTGCCGGATCAACAGCACCAGCGTGTATTTCGACGGCTTCTGTAAGATGTAATACGGATACAGGTACTCATTCCATGCCGTGACGCCCTTGAGAATGATGACAGACACTGTCACGGGTTTCAGCTGCGGCAGGATAATGCTCCAGAAGGTACGCAGGACACCTGCGCCGTCGATCGCCGCGGCTTCATCCAACGCGACAGGAATGGAGTTGATGAAGTTTGTGTACAGATGAATGGACATCGGCAGGCCGAATGCCGCCGCGATGACGATGACCGCCCACTGCTGGTTGATGCCGCCAAGCGCAACGAGCTCGGTGTACACGCCGACCAGAATGGACAGCGGTGGGATCATCATGATGCCCAAACAAAAGCTCTGCATGAAGCTGTTGAGCCGTGAACGGTTGCGCGCGAACGCATAGGCCGCCATACAGCCGAATACGACCTCGATTGCAACTGTGCCAACCGCAATGAGAACAGTGTTGCCCAACGCCCTGAATAACTTTCCACTTTCAATGATAGAGGTAAAGTTGCTTAAATCAAAATAGTTCGGTGGGATCAGACGGCTTCCGAGATCTGTCGGATGCTTGAAGGCCATGACCACGAGCACATAAATCGGCAGGATATAAATGAGGATGATGAGAACGCTCAGAATATATTTCCATGCGTTCTTCTTTTTCGTCTTATGCGTCTGCTTCTGAATTGTCTGTTGCATCAGTACTGCACCTCCCTCTTCCGGAAATAGCGCGTCAGGAATGTCGAGATGATAAAGATGAATACGAACAGGAATACACCAATCGCCGAGGCGTAGCCTGCTTTTTCAGAATCAAAGTACATATAGGAAATGTATGTGGACAGCGAGTGCGTCTTCAATGTGGGGCCGCCCTTTGTCAGGGAGATGATCACATCGTTCAGCTTCAATCCGCCGATGACGTTCTGAATAACTGCGGTGGACATGGCAGGCGTGAGCAGCGGGAGCGTCACATGGCGGAAGACCTGCCATGTGCTTCCGCCGTCGAGCGTCGCTGCCTCGTAATACATGGTCGGGATGTTCTGCAGGCCCGCCAGATATACGATCATGGCAATGCCGACATACTGCCAGCTGTTGACGAGCGTGATGATGATCTTACCGCGAGTTCCGTCCGCCAGCCAGTTGATCGCGTCCTTGCCGAGATACTGGAAGATCTCATTGATGACGCCGTGGTTGAGCTGGAAGAAGAAATACATGATGTAGCCCATCAGAAGGCCGGAGATCATGACCGGCAGATAGATGATCGTCCGGACAGCGTTGCGGATCTTGAATTTGCTGTTAAGGAACAGTGCCAATGCCAAACCGAATACATTCTGCAGCAGTGCAGAGCCAAAGCCATAGAGCATGGTGTTCCAGAACGAGGACTTAAAGTATTTATCTGCAAACAGGTTAAGGTAGTTTTTCAGTCCGATAAAGGTCATATTTTGGGAATATCCATTCCACTTGAAGAAGGAGATATATACGCCCCGCGCCAAGGGGTATAGCACAAAACATGCCATGAGCAGGACAGCCGGTATATACAGAAGATTCATCTGTCTTTTCCGTTTTTCCATTCCGTTGTCCGTTCCTTTCTAAATAAAGAGTGTGCAGGTGCCGGATGTTCTGGGAGATTCATCCGACACCTGCAGATAAATCATTTAAGCAGATCAGTCGTTACAATGCGGGGCCATATTCAGCTTATGGGGTGCTGGACCACGATTGCACGGACTCAGCCGTTCTGCTCTGCGTAGAGCTCCAGGTAGTTGTCTCTCAGATACTCAACAGCCTCGGTCACGTCGTCGGGGTTGGAGAGCATCATGGACATGGAGTCAGCCATAATGCCCCACATGCCGGACGGGAAGAACTTGCGGTCGAAGAGGTTGTCATACTGAACCTTGCCATTGCAGTCTTCCACAGCCTGCTTATAGCAGTTGAGTGTGTAGACGTCAGCGGCGTCAGCGCCTTCGACGGTGGGCAGTGCGCCGGATACCGTCGCCCACTTGGAGCCGACCTCGGGACGGGCCAGATAATCAAGCAGAGCCCAGCAGGCAGCTTCGTTTTCGGTGTCCTTCCAGACGCCCCATGCGTCGCCTTCACCGACACGGAAGGACGGAGCGCCATCAGCGGAGGAGGGCAGCGGGAGAATGCCCATGTTGGCATCGGGATAATACTGACGGGCAACGGTGATGTTGTCGGTGCCGCGAACCATGAAGGCCGCTTCGCCGGAGCCAAGCATCTGCTGCGCACCGGCAGCGTCGAGCGTCAGAACGTCTTCATTGATGTAGCCCTTCTTCATCCAGGTAGCCAGATACTCGTAGAGTTCCGTTGCATAGGTGTCGAAGTCGAACGTGCCGTCCTTCAGAGAGTCGCCCAGATCATACTTGGCGCCTTCGTCCGTCCAGAAGGTCGGAGCGACGGAGCCGAGCAGGCCCGCGAGGTTACCGCCAACGGAGCCGCCGATTGCCAGCGGGGTGATGCCGGCTGCGACGAGCTTTTCACAGGCTGCATCAAAATCGTCCCAGGTGCGGATAGAGTTGGGGTCGATACCAGCCTTGTCGAGCGCGTCCTTGTTGTAGATCAGGCCGGAAATGCTCATGGACATGCCGAGCGCGTAGAAGTTGCCGTTTTCGTCGGCCATAACGCCAGCGAGAGAGTCCTTGTCGATGGAATCGAACCAGGGCTGATCATTGACGACCTTCAGATATTCGCTGTAGCGGAGCAGCGACCAGCCGTGGGTCATCCAGACATCGGGCAGGGAGTTGGAAGCCATCATGGTCTTGAGCTGAGCTTCACCCTCGGACCCCGGGGTGATGAGATCGACCTGAACGCCGGTCTCAGCCGTGAAGTCATTGATGATCTCCTGGAACATTTCCAGCTTCGCATCGGTGTAGCTGGTTGCGAAAACGGAGATCGTACCGCCGACAGCGGGTTCCTCCGTTGTTTCTTCGGCGGGAGCGGTTTGTTCGGGAGTCGTCTCCTCAGCCGGTTCCGTCGTGGTGGTCTGCTCGGCATCTGCGGCAGGCTCTGCCTTAGCTGCACAGGCAACCATCGTCAGCACCATCAGTGCCGCGAGGATCAATGCAAGAATCTTCTTCATTTTTGGTTTTCCTCCTTGTCATTTTATACAAACAACGTTTTGTTTTTTGCTGTCTGCTATTACAAAGTACCATATTTTTCGCATTCTGATAATGCAGAAATCTGTTGCAAACATGGACAATTCTGCTGGACATTTTTCGCTGCTTCTGCTACACTATATAAAAAACAAATTTCAAAACCGAATGCAGCAGGGGGCGGACGCTGATGGCGCTGAACAATTTTGACGAGTTCATTGACAAAACAGATTATCTGCAAACGAGGCTCCTCCAGGTCAACAGCTGCGGCTCGGAACGGGTCGTCAAATATGACTATACGATCCTGCGCTCAAACGGGCGGCGGGACTTCCACTTTCTATATCTGCAAAACGGATGGCTCGACATTGAGGTCGGCACGGCGAAGGCGCGGCTGACGCGCGGACAGTGCGCGGTGTTTCTGCCGAACGTGCGGCAGATGTACTCCTTTACCGCTGCGGGCGACCCGGTCTCCCTCTACCTGCATTTTACCGGACAGGCCGCAGCCGAGGCCATGCAGTACCTGCGCCCGACGGAGAACATGATCTACACCATTTCTGACCAGACGCTGTTTGAAAGCCTGTTCCACCGGCTCAATCGCCTGCACAATCTGCAGCAGTCCGCCGCGCTGCAGATCCCGGAGGAAAACAGCATCCTCCTGCAGCTCATCACCATCGTCTGCCGCAGCAGCGCGGACAACGACGCGCCCATCCGCAGCGATATCCTCAGCGCCATGGAATATATGCGAGAGCACATGCAGGAGCAGATCAATTTCCAGACCTTTGCCGAGACGCTGCACCTCAGCTACAGCCGCTTTGCGCATCTGTTCACACAGGCTGTCGGTGTCTCGCCGCAGCAGTATCTGCTGCGCCTCCGGCTTGACCGCGCACGAGGCTTCCTGCGCGATTCCTCCATGAGCGTTTCCGAGGTCGCGGAAAGCACAGGCTTCAACGATCCGTTTTACTTCAGCCGCATGTTCAGCAAAGCCTTCGGCCTTTCCCCGAGAGCATTCCGGAGCAAATGCCGGAAATAGGCTGTCATTTATAATCTCCGAGATAGTCCGTGTTTTTCTCAAAGATCAGATCGCACATGTTGCGGATCTCCTGCAGGCTGCACACAGCGGAGCAGAGTGGATCCATCATGACTGCGTGATAAACATCCGCCCGGCTCTTTGTCATGGCCGCACGCACGACAAGATTCTCGATCTGCGCCGTCGTGCTGACCAGAATGGCCAGATGCGCCGGAAGCTCGCCGACGATGGTCTTGTGGATGCCGTCCTTGTCCGCAAATACCGGAATTTCCACGCAGGCGTCATACGGCAGATTGGTGATAGAGCCGTCGTTGATGACGTTGCCGTTAAACTTGAACGGCGTCCGGTCGCCGAAGCGGGCGTTGAAGATATTTGCTGCATATTCACTGCTTCGGTTGGTGTCGACGGGTTCGTTTTCAATCCAGTCCGTGATCTCCTGCTTCCAGCTCCCGGCGCGCCCAAGTCGGCTGTTGAGCGAAAACGCGTGCAGGCCGGGGTTCCAGTTGGTGCTGTGCGTGCAGTATTTTTCGATCAGTTCCGGGCGCTTGCGGAACCATGCGTTGTACTCGGAATTGTGCCCGCTGGACTCGGTGACATAATAGCCCAGATGCCGGAACATTTCGTTGCGCACCTGCTCCTTGTTATAAAACTCGGGATTCTCCAGCTTCTTTGCAAGCTTTGGGTACAGGTCCTGCCCGTTGTGCTCCAGCTTGAGATAAAACGCCTGATGGTTGACGCCCGCGCAGAGATAGTCAATCTCGTCCACCGGCGTTTCCAGCCACTCCGCCAGCATCGCGACTGTCCCCTGTACGCTGTGGCACAGACCCGTAACCTCAACGTTTGTTTCGGTCTGCATGGCCTTGCAGAGCATCGACATGGGGTTCGTGTAATTCAGGAAAACCGCATTCGGGCAATATTTCTCAATATCCCGGCAGATATCCAGCATCAGGGGAATATTGCGCAGCGCGCGGAAAATACCGGAAACGCTGCGTGTATCGCCGATGTTGATATCGACGCCAAACTGCATGGGGATCTCAATATCATAGCGCCAGACGTCGATGCCGCCATTGAAGACCGTACACAAAACGCCGTCCGCGCCGGAAAGCGCCTCCGCGCGGCTCTGCGTCGGGGTGATCTTCGCGTGCGCGCCCATAGCGGCGTTGATCTTTCGGACTGCGGCGGTGATCCGTTCGAGCCGCTCCGGGTCGGTGTCCATCAGCGCCAGCTCACAGTCCGCAAAGGCTGGGAACGAGAGCAGATCCCGGACAAGATTGCGCGTGAAGATAAAGCTGCCCGCGCCGATAAATGCAAATTTTTTCATAAAGAGCACCATCCTTTTTCATTTTTGGATGGTTCCAGTGTATCCCACCACCTGCGCGGCGGCAAAGCAGAAAACTGCCAGATAAGCGGACATTCCTGCTATACAGCAAGCAGACCGTATGCTATACTGGCCAGGGGTGAGCAGCATGAAAGCCTTTTGTGAATTCCGTGATTCCACGGATTATCCGCCTGTCCACGGGCTTCAGATCAACAGCTGCGGGCAGCAGCAGGCCGGACAATACGGGTATACGATTCTCCGCTCAAATGGTCGTTCGGACTATCATTTACTCTATGTGCAGAGCGGATGGATCACTGCGGAGAAAGACGGCGCTCCTGTGTGCATATCATCGGGCGGCTTCATTTTTTACCCACCCGACGCACGGCAGCTCTATGCGTTCAGCAAGGAAGGAAACGCGATTTCCTACTGGATTCATTTCACCGGAACCGCAATAGAAGAGGCTTTGGCCGATCTTCCCTATAAGCGCACGTTCTGTGGGCAGGTTGATGAACGGATGCAGTTCGAGAGCCTACTGCACCAGCTTTCCCAGACACACCACATGCGCGGGCCGGCATACCTTCTTGACGAGGGCGGACTGCTTTTGCAGATTCTTGCCAGTTTGTCGCGCAGCGTCAACCGGCAGGAAAGCACCGAATGCAGCGAAATCCGCGCGGCGGCGGCGTACCTCTGTGAGCATTTCTGCCAACCGCTGTCGCTTGCGGACTGCGCAGCCCGTCTGCACCTGAGCGTAAGCCGGTTTTCGCATCTGTTTACAAAGACCATCGGCATTTCGCCGTATCAATACCTGCTGCGTCTGCGGCTTGACCGGGCCTGCGAGTTGCTTTTGCATACAGAGCTTGATATCCGCCATATCGCGCAGCTGGTCGGCTTTGACGATCCGTCCTACTTCAGCCGCCTGTTCCGCAAACGCTTTGCGAAAACGCCGGGGGCATTTCGGACAACATACAGCCAGGAGCGTTCGGATCATCCCGCTTCTGCACCTCCGGTTTTATAGAAAAAGCAGGCATCCTGTGTTTCATTTGCAGGATGCCTGCTTTTTCACTTTCCGGCCTCAGCACTGTCTGCGCAGCAGAAACAGCCGCTGCGTGATCGTATCTGCTGCCTCGCGGAGCTGCGGAAGGTAGTATTTCAGCTGTTCGCGTGAGGTCACGTCGGTGATGCCGGAGAACGACAGAGCCGCGTAGATCTCCCCCTCCGGGCTGCGAACCGGCACGGCCACACAGCATGTGTGCGTCAGGGATTCAAAATAATCAAGCGCATATTCCTGCTGCCGGACTCTGTTCAGCTCCTCCAGAAACGCACGCTTGGTGCAGATGGTATTCGGCGTCATCGTCTCGAATGCGATCCCATCGATAAACTGCGTGCGCAGCACCTCCGGCAGCTCGCAGAGCAGAATCTTTCCGCCCGCGGACGCGTGCAGCGGCAGCGTTGAGCCAACCGGTGCGACGAAATCAACATACCGCTCCGTGCGCGTCTGCTGCAAAATGAAAAACCGCCGATCCTGCCGGACGACTAGGTTCATCGGCAGAATCTCCCGCGCCGTCAGCTCCTGCATGATCGGATACGCCACCTCGGCCAGCGCGAGGTGGAAATTATTCTTCTCTGTGATATACGACAGCTTTTCACCCGGAATGTATTTATCATCCGACATCTGGAAGCTCCAGCCGGTTGCCTCCAGTGTCTTTAATATCCGATACGCTGCTGACGGCGTGATACCCTGGCATTTTGCAATCTCGTTGACGCCCATCGGCCGCTTTTCCTGCATCAGCAGCTCCAGAATTTTCAGCCCGCGCTCAAGCGCTTGTACTGTACCCTGTTCCTTCCTTTCCATCATTTCCTCCGCCGCAAGTACTTTGCTCTTGATTATACCGTAAACGCTGGAACTGCGTCAACTGTCAAGACCTTCATTGCCGGGAATCCCTCGGATGTATTCTGTTTTGCACAAATCCAACATGGAGAATTTGGCTATTCTGCATATTGCATTCTATTTTTGATTCCGGTATGCTGTTCTTTAAAATTGGAATACTTATTCCAAAACACGCCATAAAGGAGAGCGACTATGGAAAAACAAAAAATGGGCGGCGTTGTATTCCCGCTTGTGACTCCCTTCTGCGGGGAGGACGAACATGTCAATTATCCCGCGCTTGACAAGCTGATCGACTTTCTGATCGAAAACGGCGCGACGGGTGTCATCCCCTGCGGCAGCACGGGCGAGCTTGTATCCATGACGCTGGAGGAGCAGCTGGAGATCAACCGCCACACCATCGAATACGTGAACCATCGCTGCAAGGTCTATGCCTGCACCGGCGCGTACCGCACCTCCGACGCGATCCTGCTCTCCAAAGCTGCGGAGGAAGCCGGGGCCGACGGCGTCATGGTCGTCACGCCCTGGTACATTACGCCGAACGAGGAGGAAGCCTACGATCATTATAAGGCCATCCGTGCCGAACTTTCGATTCCGCTGATCCTCTATCACAATCCGTACCTGACCAGCTGCTGGCTGAGTGAAAAAATCATTGCGAAGCTGTATAATGATGGCATCATCGACGCCATCAAAGATTCCGCGCACGACATTTACCGCCACCAGAACATGCGTGCCCTGTGCAAGGACGACGGCTTCTCTATTTTCTACGGCTATGACAATCTCCCCGCCGAAGCGCTCATGATGTACGCCGACGGCTGGATCACCGGCGTCGGCACGCTCTTCCCGGCAGAAACTGTCCGTGTCTATGACCTCTGCAAGGCCGGCAAGCCGCTTGAAGCCAGAGACTATATCATGACTGTCTGCCGCAAGTACATGCACTTCTTCAACGAACCTACAAAAGAGGGTCTGCCCTCGCCGTGGCTGGCAATCATCAAGGAGGGACTGACTATGCGCGGGATTCCCATCGGCCTGCCGCGCAGACCCATCCATCCGCTGCCCGACAGTGTCCGCGCAGAGCTGACGGCAGTCATGCGGGACTTCGGCTATTACAAGCTCGGATAAGGAGACGTTCTTATGGAAAGCACCATCTATGTCAAGCCGGAACGCATCCGACAGTACGTGATCGATCTGTTCGGCTATTACCACGTCAGCAAGGCGGACGCTGCCATGATCGCCGACAATCTGATCGACGCTGAGATCCGCGGCGTCACGACCCACGGCCTTACACGGATTCCACTCTATACGGAGAAGCTCATCTCCGGCCTGTACGATGCAAAAGCCGTGCCGGAGATCGTCAAAAATTACGGTGCGACCGCGCTCATCGATGCACACGACGGTCTCGGTCAGGTTGCAGCGACAAAGGCCATGGAACTCGCCATTGAAAAGGCGGAACAGTTCGGTGTCGGCTATGTCGGCCTGCGCAACGGCAGCCACTACGGCACGGCGGGCTATTACGCCATGATGGCTGAAAAGCGCGGCATGATCGGCTTCTCGATGACCAATTCCGGCGCGTTCGTCGCGCCGTTCGGCGGCGTGGAAAAGCGGCTGGGCACGAACCCCATCGCCGTTGCGCTTCCTGCCGAAAAGCATCTGCCGATCCTGCTCGACATGGCGACCAGCCGTGTCTCGCGCGGCAAGCTGCTCGTCAACATGAAAAAGGGCGAACCCGTTCCGGACGACTGGGCGCTCGCAATCGACGGCAGCCGCACGACCGATGCCCCGCAGGCCTTCCGCGGCATTCTCCTGCCGCTGGGCTACAAGGGCTACGGCATGGCCGTGATTGTGGACATGCTCTCTGGTGTGCTCAACGGCAGCGGCTTCGGCGTCGCAGTCGATACGCCGAAGGACAAGCCCATCGTCGGCAGCAGCTTCCTCGCCATCAAGACAGAGGCATTCTGTGAGCAGGGCAAGTTCCGCCGCAATGTCGATGCTCTGATCGATGAGATCAAAAACGTAAAGCTTGAAGCCGGTACGGACGAAGTTCTCATGCCGGGTGAGATCGAATTTCGTGCCGAGATCGCCAACCGTGAAAAGGGCGGCGTTCCCATCCAGCCGTTCCAGATCAACGAACTGAATGAACAGGCTGCACCGTTCGGATTTACATTTGAAGAATATTTATAATGCAGGAGGGAAAAACAATGGAGAAATTGGATCTGCACGGCAAGACGGGCTTTATCATCGGCGGTACGCGCGGGATCGGCAACGCGATCGCCATGCGCATGGCAGGCCTTGGTATGAATCTGACCGTTATTGCCCGCAAGGAAGACGAACTCGCAGCCATGAAGGCACAGGTTGAATCGCTCGGCGTCAGCTTCCTTGGTATTCAGGCAAGCAACACTGACTTTGACGCGATTGCAGCTGCCTTTGAGACTTCGTGGCAGACCTACGGACGGCTGGATCTGCTGGTCAATGCAGCCGGTACCGGCGTTATGACGCCGTTTGAAGAGCTGACAAAGTCCGACGTGGACACCACCATCGACGTGAACCTCAAGGGCACGATCTACGCTGTCAAGCTGTCGGTTCCGTACTTTGAAAAAACCGGCGGCGGCAACATTCTCAATATTTCCTCCATGTCCGCCATCCGCGGCATTCCCGATCCCGTCAATAACAACGGCATTTATACCGCAACAAAGTTTGCCATCAACGGCTTTACCGAGTGCATGCAGAAATACCTGCTCAAGTATGGCATCCGCGTAACGGCGCTTTGCCCCGGCTCCACGGCTACAAGCTGGTGGACGCGCTGGACACATTCGTTCGGCACCGACGCAATGCTCCCGGTCGATACGCTGGCCGACATTGTCGAGCTGATCGTCATGTCGCCGGAGAAGGTTTTGTTCAAGCAGCTTCAGGTCCTGCCGACCGTTGAGATCGACAACTTCTAAGGAGGGAGCAGACATGAGAACTGTCCATGTTCAGGAATTAAGCGCTGAGAAATTTGGTTTATACGGTACGTTTGCCGACATGCTCCATGCCGCAGGCCCGCATATCGGCACGAACCCCATTGAATTTTACCGCAATATGACCACGGTTTATTCTCCGGGCGCTTCCGTTGGACTTTCTATCACGAAGGTCTACCGCCGGCCGCTTGTGATCGATACCTATGAATATCATAACACCTGTGCGGAGGCCATGATGCCGCTCGACGGCGATGCGTATATCCACGTCGCGCCTGCCGGCCCGGCCGATCACGTCCCGTATGACGAAGTCGAGGTTTTCCGCATTCCGAAGGGCACGATGGTCACGCTTCTCCCCGGCGTATGGCATCACGGCCCGTTCTGCGTGGATACGGACGCCCTACAGACGCTCATCATTCTGCCGGAACGGCTCTATGCCTATGACTGCACGGTCCTGACCGCTCCGGAGGCCGATAAGCTCCAAATCGAAGCATGACCGCAAACGGATCCTGATTGCGCGGCTGATTTGGAGTCAGATATCCCAAATCATCCGATCTTCTCTTGGAAAGGAAACAGCATGGACTACGCAAAAGAATCCCTTCGTCTGCATGGCGAATGGAAGGGAAAAATCGAGGTCACGGCGCGCATGCCGGTCGATACAAAGGACGATCTGAGCCTTGCTTACACGCCGGGCGTCGCCCAGCCGTGCCTGGAAATTCAGAAGGACATCGAGAAAAGCTACGAGTTGACCCGGCGCTGGAATCTCTGTGCCGTCATTACCGACGGCTCGGCCGTTTTGGGTCTCGGCGATATCGGCCCGGAGGCCGGTATGCCGGTCATGGAAGGCAAATGCGTGCTCTTCAAGGCATTCGGCGATGTCGACGCGTTCCCGCTGTGCGTCAAGACGCACGATGTGGACGAATTCGTTAATACCGTTGCGCTCATCTCCGGCTCGTTCGGCGGCGTAAATCTGGAGGATATCTCCGCGCCCAGATGCTTTGAGATCGAGCGCAAGCTCAAAGAGCGCTGCGACATCCCCATCTTCCACGACGATCAGCACGGCACCGCCGTCATCACTCTCGCGGGTCTGACCAACGCGCTGAAGGTCGTTGGGAAGACGGAGGATGTGAAGATCGTCACGTCCGGTGCAGGTGCGGCAGCGATCGCAATTGTGAAGCTCCTGCTCTCCGCGGGCTTCAAAAATGTCACGATGTGCGACCGGAAGGGCGCGATTTATAAGGGCCGGGACGGTCTCAACTGGATCAAGGAAGAAATGGCCGAGGTCACGAATCTCGAGCGCAGGGCCGGCAGTCTTGCCGACATGCTCGTCGGCGCGGATGTGTTCATCGGTGTCTCCGCGCCCGGAACCGTCACAACGGAAATGGTCAAGACCATGAACAAGGATGCGATCGTCTTTGCCTGCGCGAACCCGACGCCGGAAATCTTCCCGGAGGACGCGAAAGCGGGCGGCGCGCGGATCGTCTCGACTGGTCGGAGCGACTACCCGAACCAGATCAACAACGTTCTGGCCTTCCCGGGCATTTTCCGCGGCGCATTCGACGTGCGCGCGAGCGATATCAACGAGGAGATGAAGGTCGCCGCCGCGCACGCGTTGGCAGAGCTCATCTCCGACGATGAACTCTCGGAGGACTATATCATCCCCAAAGCCTTCGACCACCGCGTCGGCCCCGCCGTTGCAAAAGCCGTCGCCGTAGCCGCAAGAAGAAGCGGCGTAGCAAGGCGCTGAGGAATAAGAAACACAGCCCCGGCTCGGTATTCCGAGTCGGGGCTGCCGTATGTCCATCAAAAATCCATGTCAGGCTGCTTTCCGAAATCGCAGGCCGGTTGCCCGCACGGACAACTCCTGCGACAGAAGGCGCAGCGTTTCAAATTCATCGTCGAGGCCGTCAAGCTCCCGGCGAAGAATTTCTTCATAGTGTTGTTTCTTCTGCTCCAGCGTGGCAATTTTGTTGACCCACCGCTCCATGACGCTGGGGCTGCGGCTGCCGCTCTGGATGAGATAATCGGCCTTCTCCTGATACAGCGCGATCTCCTTTTTGACCGCGGAATAAAATTCCTCCGTCATTTTGTCGCGCTGCTTGGCATCGTCAATGATGTAGAAGCTGTTGACGCTCAAGGCGTTGTCATTCTGATTCTTTGCACTGAGCTGTTCAATGAACGTCTCGAACGTATCGACCTTATCCATGTGCTGCCGCGGGATGAAATACAGATGCCCGGTCGAGCTGACCTTGGTGGCCTCCAGCATCCGCAGATAGCTCAGGCAGATCGTCTCGATCTGTCTGCGGTTCGCGCAGATCTGATAAAGCTCAAACAGTTCCTCCGCCCGGCGGCAATAGTTCAGGGGATCAATGTCGGCGTCAAAGCCGATGTTGTCATACCCAAACCGATTATCGCGCCGGTCATAGAAGATGTTTGCCAGCTTTTCATACTGATTTGTTCGCTGGTTGAGCGTTTCCTTGACCAGCTCACGGGAATAAACATCCTCGGTGTGCGCGTTGTCGCGGCAGTAGACCGCATGGATATGATGCGCACCGGGGCTTTTTACCGTGATCCGATCCTTGATATCGCCCGTCGCGGAGCGAAACGCATCCGACACGGAAATTCGCTTGCTGCTGGAATACGGGATGTTCAGATCCTCACAGAGCTGCGCCAGCGCCTCCTTCTCCACCAGAATATTGGCAAGCGAGAAATAGAGGAATTTGCCCAGCACGGAGGTCTTGTCGCCGTTGGCTGCGCCAAGGATGTCCTGAAAATTCGTAATATTTGTCATACACAATTCCTTTCTTTAAGCCGTCCTTCGTTTCGTCCAGTCCAGCAGGTAATCGTCCACCCCCTTGAAGCGCGGGTTCCAGGTACATTGATAGTACCGGATGCCCGGAATTGACTGCACCTCGCGGCGCAGGGTGAGGATCGCCTGCCGGACCTGCGGATTTGTAAACTGATCCATGTCCATCGCCTCCATGACCTCCGTGACGCCGAGCGACAAGAGCGTTTCCCGCAGTCCTTTGTGGGCGTTCACGCCGCCGAGACACACAAAGAGCGCATCGTTTGCAAAGTAGCTTGCAATATCGCCCTTGAGCGGCCCCTCGGTAAGATAGGCGCGCTTCTGCGTGGTGTCGCCGGTGACGTGGATCCACGAATAGCTGCGTGCACCGTTTTCCATGCGGCTCGGCCGGCTGGACAGCCAGCGGTATTTTCGCGCCGCGTCATCGTCCAGCCGGATCTTCATACCTTGGATCAAGCCGTCCTTGTTCCGTACCGGAATGAGAAATCCGTTTGCGCCAGCCAGCGTCCATGTCCCGTCCTTCGTATAAAAGCCGGGCAGTCCGTGCAGTTCATGATCGCACGCAAGAAGCGACGCCAGCAAACGTCGTTCGGATTCCGTTTCCGGCATGGACTTATAACCGTTCCGCTCGATGATCTCATCCGGGAGTCCACGTTCATGGAGATTGTCTCTGTGCCGGTCGGAGAGCGTCAGGAGGGACAGCATCTCCGAATACGCCGCATGGCGCTTTTCCAGCGCATACGGTTCCCGGCTCGTTGTGTTTGGGGAGCTGGGCTGCAAGGGCAGCTTATACACGTTGCTCTTTGCAGCCAGCTCCAGATAGGCTTCTTTGTTGGATAGTCACAGGCTGCGTAGAGCAGTTCATAGTAGATCTCATATAGATCGTACTCCGAATTGGTGATATTTTGTTCCAACAGCCGATCCAGTTTCCCATATTCGTAGAACATACGAGCCGCTCTGACTGTTTGAAGTGAACCGCATATAGATTCATAGTCCATAACTGCGCCTCCTTAACAAAATTTCCGCTGCGCAGCGGCTTTCGGGTTGGAATGGTCAAAAGTGCTGCGTAGGTGATTCAAACGGTGTTCCCGGTCCTCTGCTTCAGACAATGCACCGTACAAGCTGTCAATATCTTCTTCGGTAAATGCCTCGAAATCAAGATCAGCAAAATGGATGCAATCATCATTTTTCAGCGGAGCTAGAATATGCGTCAGCACATACGGCGGAACATTTTCAGGTTCCGGTACCGGCATATGCGGCAGGGCATTCAGGTTCTTTACGAGCATGGAAAAATCAATCTTCATGGTTCGTTGTCTCCCATACCAGCTTCACCACGCAGATGGCATAGTCCTTCATATTGCAGAGGATCTTTTTGTGCTCATCCTCTGTCATATACGACCGGCCTTCGCGCAGGAAATAGATCCCGCAGTCCGGCATCAGCTCGCCAAACATGCTGGCAATGTGCCATTCCATGTGAGAGCGTGCTTCGGCGGTATCGCCCTTGAAGTAGGCCGTGCACATCTTCGTGTTGCCGACCGTCTGCTCGTTCCCAAATTCCAGATGCTCCATAAAGCCGTCAAAATGTGCTTTTGCGCATTCATCCAACTGATGCTTCGCAGATGCGTAGAAGTACAGGAACAGCGCCGGTTCGTTTCTGCCCAGAATGACGCTGTATGGACTGGACACTTTCTGTCCCCATGCGCCGCCGGACGGTTCGAAGCGCGTGCAGAGCTTTCCCATCTGCGGGACGATCCGCTCCGTGACCTGCTGCCAGACGGTTTCACGCGCCGCCCGGTCATCTGCTTCTGTGACGGGTGCAACGATTGCAAGATTTGTAGTTAACATAATTCCTCCTAACTCAGCGCCAGAAATCCGTTCGTTGTCAGGACGTTGAAGATCATCTTGTTGCTGATGACCTCATGTACCTCTGCGCCGGTATGGTTCCCACGCTGGTCAAACTGTTCTTCACGTTCTACATTTTTGACTTTGACAATACGCCCCTTGATGATGTGTGGGGTATCGCATTCAATCAGTCCGTTGATCATCCCAGAGCCGCCGATGAGACCGATCTGCCCAATGGAAAGGGGCAGAAGCGGATGCTTTTCCGTGCTGTCCAATGCGCTTTTTGCGTTCAGCAGCCGTGTAAAGCTGCCGGAGCGCGTCAGCTGGCGTTCCAGCTCCTTCTCATTGAACCGTTCGCCGCGAAAGACCTCGACGGTCTTTGCAACGTCGGGCAGTACATATCGGTTTTCCTCCAGCTCCGTAATGCACGGGATCATCTCTGGGGTCAGCGTCTGTGCCCCCAGCCGGTCGGCTGCTTCGTCGTCCTCCGTGGGTTTTCTGCGAAGTCCCAGCACGACCGCCTGATGGAATCTGGCAAATTCGCCGTCGGTGAATTTCCAGACAGAACGGTCCGAGAAGTTCTCCGCGAGGATTTTACAGATGTCCGGCGTCAGGCGATAATACGGCACGATGTAGATGAGCAGGCCGCCCAGCATGAGCGTTCGGACGCTCTGTACCAGAAACTGCTTTTCGCTGCGCACCCGGCTGCCGCCCTCGGCCAGAACGGACAGATACGGCGGATTCAGAAACAGCACATGAAACGCCTCGCGGCTGATCTGGCTGTGAAAGAAGCTGCCGAAGCCGACGCGATGGAGCCTTGTCTGCGCTTCCTCCGCGCGGTGTTCGTCCAGCTCCATGCCGTAGGTGTAGCAGTTGTTGCCGTCGGCAAGCTGCCGAAGCGCCTTGCCGCAGCCGCAGCACGGGTCAAGAAGATTCGTCGTCACGCCCTCTGGAAACGCAATCCCGCGCAGAATGTGCGTGATATTTTCCGGGTCTGTTGGGTAATAGCCCATGCGGACATGATTCATCAGCCGCCCGATCACCGCCGCGTTGACGGTGTCCGTTTGCGGAAGAGATTTCGCAAAGCTGGTCAGGACTTCATACACAGGCTTGTACGCTCTGGACATGAGATCAAAGCGGCGCAGTCCCGTTTGAAGCTGCCCGGCTTTTTGGGCAAGCGCAGATTCCTCCAATTCCAGAAGATTCCGCTGTGCATCGCCGAGCGCCGCAAGAAGCGCGTCCCGCGTTTTCTGCAATTCCAGATAGTACGCATACGCACGCTGCGGCTGCGCCGTGCGGTATTTCTCCACACCGGCGCGGCATTTAAGCAGGCGCTGGCTGCCGCGCAGAATGGCTTCTGCCGTCTGCCGAAACTGCTCCAAGGCATAAAAGGAACATTTTGACTCCTTCTGCAATTCCTGTTCCATCCTGTGCCCTCACGCTGCAGGCTGGATGCTCTCAGCCGCAAAGTCAAAGACCGGCGCGTTTTCCTCCGGCGTGCCGGGGAGAATGCGCAGCGTGTAGCCTTTGTCCCGCAGTAGCTTGAACGTACTAACCATGCGCTGAAGCTCAAAGTCGTCCGCATCATTTGCATCGTTCTCGCAGGCGGCCTTTTCCGCCGCCTGCTGTGCAAGCACCTCCTGCACAATTTTTGCGATGTTTGCCTTTGTTTCAGCATCTTCCGGCGTGTCAGAGGGTTCTTCCGCTTCCGTGCGCGGCTTCTCAAACCTGCCCTGCGGACGGCTTGCCGTCAGGCGCAGCCAGAAGGTCCGCAGCATGGAAAGAAGCAGCGTCAGGATCATGCCGCGCGGCTTCGGCGTCAGATGCACGATCTCATCAGCGTCTACCTCACCGATCTCGCTGACCGCCACGGTCAGGCTGAGAGCCTTGACATAGTTAGCGGAGAAGAAACGAGAAACAGCGGCGCTTTCCGAGATCATCGCCTCATTGACGCTGACGCGCTGCGCCAGCAGTCTCCGGCAGATGACCGTGCCGCATTCCAGTTCGGTCACATCCACGATATCAGCGGAAACCTCACCGGCGGTAATAAAACCTCGGCCGGAAATATGCTTCGCTTTCAGGCCGTTCGTGACGTGCAGATGCCCGTGGACGATCACGTTGTCCGTGGCGAGCGTTTCATAGTTGTAAGTCGCACCGGCGGGAATATAGACTGTTTTCATGCTCAAAAATCCTTTCTTTTTACGCTGCCTTCTGTTCTTCCTTGAGCCGTACCGGGAGGACGATGGCAGAGCTGCTGCCTGCAATGAGCGAGATCGCGCCCAGCGGGCTGGTCAGCCGCATGGTCACCATGTCCTGCTTTTCAAACTGCGTAAGCGCGTCCAGCATGAATCTTGCGTCAAAGCCAATTACAATACTGCTTTCCGCGCTGATGGGCACCACCGCTTTATAGAGGCAGTCCTTCGCACGCAGAGTCAAGGTCCCGTTATCAAACCGGACATAAGGCTTGTCTGCCTTTCCGACGCAGGCCAGCAGATATTTCAGGGCCTGCACAAAGTCCTTCCGATGGAAGCAGAATTCCTCATTCCACTTCTGCGGAACAACGCTTTCATAGGTGATAGGCGTGACATTCAGGATACGTTTTGCAAGCAGCCGAACGTGTTCATTCTGGAACAGGACCCAGTTATCTGCCACGCTGATCTGCATATCCGCATCTCCAAACGCCTTGAGCTGTTCCAGTGCCGGAACACCGACAAGAAACGGCTTTTCAACGTCCAGCCCGCCGTCATCACAGCAGGCCGCGCGATGACCTTCCACCGCCCAGATATGCTTGCTCTGGAACAGAACGCCATGATACTCCGGTCTGGTATTGCGCAGATCAACGGCATACTTTACCTGCTTGACGCAGGCGATGATCTTTGCCGCGTTTGCCGTGTAGGTCTGCTTGACCTCAAACTCCGGCCATGTGGGGCAATCTTCCGTGTCATAGACGGGAAACTCGCCGCCCTTGCTGCCGGAGCGCATGGTCAAAAACGATTCGTCTCCACGCTGCTGCAATTCCAGCTCCAGTGCGCCGTCATAATGGCGGCATACCTTCTGGACACCGGCACTGTTCCAAAACACGAACGCAAAGTCGTCGCCGCTTGCGGGGATCGTCACAGAGAGCCATGTATTGAAGTTTGTTGCGGAGAGTGTGCAATGATCCGCTGTAAATTCCACCTTGATCTCCTGCAGGACTTTGACCGGACTTTTTGCCGGAATGTCCATCAATGCTGTCATCGCTTTATAAAAGGCTGCTGCGTCTACGGAACATCTCATGCTGCTTTCCTCCTTGTTTTCTGTAAGGTGGCACGCATATTGACAGAACCCGTTGCAAACGTGATCTGCCGCACACGCGTTTCTCCGACGGTCAGGATGTTGTAGATCATGTCCACGACGGCGGTAGCCGCTGTGATGTTGGCGGCGATGCTCTGCGGCGCGGAAACAGACGCCTCGGCGCAGCTCAGCTCCGTCGGGAATTTGTCTGTGTCCTGCAAGACCTCCGGGAATGCCGCGCCGACGGGCTGGTAAAACGTGCGCCCGCCGCTGCGGATGCCGCAGACGATCTGCCCGGTGTGCATCCCGTTACCGCTGTCGATGTAGATAAGATCATCCAGCTTGTAAAAGACCTCGTGGCAGAGTTTTCGACTCTTGTTGTTGTCCACCGCGCCGATGAGGATCACCAGCTCTTTGACGGTTGGAGAATGCCAGTACGGCCCGGTCGGGAACGTCCGCGCTTGCAGCATGGAAAAAAGCCGCTCGCCGGACTCGATAAATTCCGGCACATACTCCGTTTCCATCCCGAACACGGAGGAATACCGCTCGGCCAGCACCTTTGCCTTGTTTTCCCCAAGGTCAGCCGGTGTGAAGTTCTGGCGCACAAGGTTCTTTTCTTCCACGATATCTCCGTCACAGATGATAAAGCGGACGGGACGGTCCAGCGCGTACAAAAGCCGGTACAGATGCGGCGCGATATGCCCGCCGGTGCCTCCGGCTCCCAGCATGACGATCTTCACGGGCCGGTTCTCTGAAAACTTCATCCCGCACCTCCAAGCAATCCGCCCAGGAACGAGCGCACGCCCGCGAAATGTGCGGACGGCGCTTCCGGGAGTTCGGGAAGCTGATGGACGACCTTGCCGCTCCATTCCGCGGGAAAGCCGCTGTCCACTCCTTCAAGCACCAAGCTGGGCTCGATGGGGACAAAGCTGCCGCCGCAGGAAATGCGGGCAGAGATCTCCGGGAAGAAGCGATCCAGACGGCCGATCACGAGATACAGCCGCGTGCCGCGCTCGTCCTGATCGTCGATAGCGGAAAAGACCGCTTTCATGCTGTTGTGGGAATGGATATCCGCGTAGTACAGATACCGCGTATCGTCCGGAAGGTCTTCGTCCGTCAGCCGGACCGTGACACGATCCTTGGTGACGCGCTGCTTCGGCACGAACGGGATGAATTTCTGCTCCTTCCGATCCCAGTAGATACGGACAAGGGCTTCAAACTCCGCGCCCGATTCCATCTGGCTTCTGAAAAAGCCGATGATGGAGCGCAGCAGCTCCTGCGGAATGCGAGGAAGAGCCGGGCGAAAGCCGGCTCTTACCTCTGAAAACTCCGTGATCTTGTGCTTGGGCGCGATAAACTCGCCGAGCTCGCTCCGGCGCATCTCATACGTCTGTCCATCCCGCGAGGGGATGAGGCAGATGACCTTGTTGGACGCGCGCGCAGCCTCCAGCGTCGGGAATACGCCCTTGTAGTCCGCGATGCCCTTCTTCTGCATCCGGATCTGCGGCTTCACGACGCACTCCGGGTCCTTGACCTTGCCTTTTTTCAGGCTGTCCAGGAATGCCTTGGATTTCTCGATCCCCGCTTTCACGGACGCGATGGTGTCTGTCTTTGGCGTAGGAACGGCCTTTGTAATATCTCCGTACCGTACCTGCCAAGTGACAGCCGACGCATCCTCCAATTCGGGGAAATCGTCCGCTTTCTGGATGCGCAGAGCCTCGAAGGTCATGCTGGCGTCCGTGATCTGCTCTCTGGCGCCGCCGTACTGAAAAACGGGCGGCTTGTCAAAGAGCGACAGTTGTGTTTGGGGTCTTGGCGCAATGCTTTTGACCGGGGCTGCTTCTGGGATGGGGTCGCTTTCCGCGCTTGTAAACGCCGAAAAGAGTTCCAGAGGCTGTTTTTCTTCTGCCGGTACTTCCTGCGTCTTTGCGGGAAGTGTCTGTTCCGGCTCGGGCTGGGATTCTGCAGTCTCCGTCTGAACCTGTTCCGGCTCAGGCTGAGACTTGACTTCTTCTGCCAACGTTGGCGCGGGAGGAGGCGGCGCGGGTTCATCCGAACCGCTGCCGAAGATCTTATCTACGTCAAACTCCTCATCATCGCCCAGTAAGGCAAAGCCGTCAAATACGTTTTCTGTGTCTGTCATGCTGTGTCTCCCTTCATTTTTGTGTCCGGACGCAAAAAGACCGCAACTGCCAAACGGCAATTACGGTCTTATGGGTCCGTTATTTCATTTCAAGTCCTGCGTGCGGAACCGGGGGCATACCTGTCCCCAAGTTTTCACCTCCGCCCTGAAATAGCTCCGCCCTTCATCTGCTCTGACCTGGAATACAGGAGTATTGTAGCATAAAATAGAGCAGATACGCAACTTGCAAAGAAATCAATAGGTTGATGTCGCCCATTTCATAAAAACAGATGTAATCTCAATATATCAACCATTAGCATGACATAAGTATGCTTCTAGCATTCTGCCTAACTGAATAGCAAGAATCATCGGCCAGAATCCCAATAATACGCCTTTTTAGCAAATATCTGGAGATTTGATTGCCGTGGCATAGCTCTATAAGATGTTGCCTTACATGAGTAGACGGATCTATTGCTGCCTCACACAATTTTTCCTCGAAAAAATCTGCCTGCTCACAATAACCGAGTATATGGGCGATGCAGGTGCATGCCGCTACGCGTATAGAGTCGACTGAATCATTAAAGCACTGCAAAATTGTTCCTTCTATCATAGCTAGACTTGTTTTATCGATCGTCTTTTCATATCGAAGAAACACTTCAATACACATCGATATAGTTTCACGCACATCATCGGATTGATTATTGTACGAAAAAAGCATCTGTATAAATGACTCTTTATCAACTTTATCTATAAGCATTTTTAAAAAGAAAGCCTTAAACACAAGGGATTTCTTTGATTTGTGCGACATAAATACAAACTCTTGCTCATTTTCTGCAATGTATTCAGTTAGTGTCTGCCGCAGCAAGTCGTTGATGGGAATTTTTTTAGATTTGTAAAAAGCCAAGATCTCACAAAGCGCTGATATACAGTCATCTTTAGTCGGAATCGCAGTATTACTAACTAACACCTCACAGCATAAAGGAAAGAACTCTGTATTGCAGATGGCTTGATTCTCCGCCGAATTATGCTGTATGGCAATCATCTTAATCAAGCGATATGGATTTTCGCTATAAACGGTAAACTGAATACCACTTTTATTCTTATCCAACTGCATTCTTGCTATATTTATCTCGCTTTTCAAGAGATTCTCCCATGAATCTTTATCCCAATCTGCAAGTTTTACGATCTCCGCTGTGCCATTCTCAAGATCAAACCGCAGCTCACCCCATCCGCCGTCGTTGTCTGCCTGATACAGGTAGACAGCGGCGGCTATTTTTTTGTTCTTCTTCGTGCTTTTCACCTGTTTCAAGGTCACGGTATGCACCATGCCGCTCTCCATGAGCTTCAGGCGTAGCTTGTCCAAAGCGCGGTGGTACTTTGATTTTTACGGTGCAGAATGGCTTGCCTTTACAAACGGACCGGGAAATATATGAATGAGGTCCATCTTGATGCGCGAAGTGAAATCAGAATAAAAACGTCCGCCCGTTTCTGCCCTTGAGGCGTGGAGCGGGCTTTCGTTCATTTTCCGGGCTGGTCTCGTTGCACTTTTGTGACACTTTCCATGCACTTTTGCGGGGGAAGTATTTGGCGCTCTCCTGTATACTACAATCAAGGTTGAAGCCCAACCAAAACGATTAAAAAAGGAGAGTAAAATACCATGAAAAAGAAAACGATTTGGAGCCTTGTATTGGCACTTGCGTTGGTGGTAACAGCCATAGGCACAGCAACCTCCGCCTTTGCCGCCACATCCGCACCAATGGAGCCTGTTACTAAAATTGCCACCGAGAACGAGGACGCCATCTGGGAGCAGATCGAGGCGGTGGAAGAGAAGAGCGACGCCATCTTCCAAAGAAACGCAGCACTATGGGAAAAGCTGGACGAAATCTGCAACGCCCTGCCTGACGACTACGACTTCACAGACTTTGACGAAGCAGCGTTTATCCGCAGCAGCAACGCTCTGACGGAAGCGGAGAAGGAAACGCTTCTGGCGGACATCAAGGAGCTGAACGGCCTTGACGCTGAGATGGAGGCACTGTACGCTCAGCTGCCCGACTGCGACAATATGCCGCTTTACGAGAAGGCGCTGGAAAAGGCCGACCCCAAGGTGCTGGATGAGATCGACACCCTGGAGCAGGAGTATGACCGCGTCTGCGAAAAGCACGCCGACCTGTGGGACAAGGTAGATGAAGCGTACTTCAATCTTCCGGACGACTACGACTTCGACAACTACGATGAGGCAGCCTTCATCCGCAGCCTGAGCTTCCTGACCGACGCGGAAAAGGACGCGCTGATCGCCGACTACAACCGTCTGGTAGAGCTTGATAACCAGCTGTGCAAGCTGTACGACACCATTTGGGGCAATACCGGCTGCGAAAGCGGCATCTGCCCCTTTTGACGGCAAAGAGTTTTTCTGATATGATTAACTAAATACGACGCCGATGCTGCGCCTGTGCGCAGCATTTGGCGCTACTTTCTAGGAGGTCACCATGGGACATTCCATCTATTTGGCGGACGATGAAAAGAGCATCCGGGAACTGCTCCATAGCTTTTTGGCAAGTGACGGATATACCGTGCGCTCCTTTGAAAGTGGTGACGCACTGCTGGAGGCATTCCGTCAGGAGCCTGCGGAACTGGTCATACTGGACATTATGATGCCCAGCACGGACGGCCTTACCGTGTGCCGGGAGCTTCGCTCTGTTTCCGATATTCCCATCATCCTGCTTACGGCCAAGGACAGCGAGCTGGACTACGTCATGGGCATCAGTCAGGGCAGTGACGATTACCTCACCAAGCCCTTTCGCCCCACCATACTGCTCATGAAGGTGAGAGCCCTGCTGCGCCGGGTGGAGATGGACAGGGGGAAAACAGCGGCGGCAGTAGATGAATTGCGCTATGGGGATCTCCGCTATTCCGCTACGGAAAATGCCGTCCTTTGCGGGAATACACCTGTTGCACTGACCCAAACTGAGCTGCGGCTGCTCAGCTATATGCTGAAGCAGCCGGAGAAAGCCTATTCCCGTGAGGAGCTGCTTAACGCAGTATGGGGCTTCGACTCGGAGGTGGAGACCCGCGTGACCGACGAAACCCTGCGCCGCATCCGAAAAAAGCTGCTGCAAGCGGGCAGCACTGTCAGCGTAAGCACCATATGGGGCTTTGGGTATAAGCTGAAGGAGGCGGAGCGCACATGAAAAACATCAAGCTGCGGATCGTGTATCTGATCCTCGGTGCGGCACTGCTGCTCTTTGCCCTTTTCATGCTGGCGGTGAACGTTGTGATCCCCGCCCACTTTGTAAGCGAGGCGGAAAAGGCGCTGCGCAACGAGGCGCAGTATGAGAATCGCACCATTCCTTACACCTATGAGGGCGAGGTGTATGATGACGATTGGGACGACGGGGCGGAGGAGCATTTCTTCACGCCCAGCATTGTGTTTCTTGAGCTGGAGAACGGCTACCAGCCCAACACATGGAGCCAGGACACCTATCGGCTGGAGAAAAAGCTGCTGGCGTATTGCAGTGAACGGTCTGTTGCGCCCAATCGATGCCACGACTTCAAGGCAGACAAGCACCACCTGATCTTCATGCCCGTGCAGGAGAACTACGGCAATTCGGAAGAACCGTATTCCTATATCATGTACATAGATATCGGGCCCATCACCCGCTATATCGTGACGCTGAACTGGGCGTTCTTTGGGGTGCTGCTGGCAATTTCCTCCGTCATGTGCCTGCTGGGCTTCCGCTTCGGCCGTGACATCGAAAAGGAGGCGGAGCGGCAGCAGACCTTCTTCCAGAACGCCTCCCATGAGCTGAAAACGCCGCTTATGGCGATACAGGGCTACGCGGAGGGGATACAGGCGGGCGTGATGGACACAGGCAGCGCGGCGGAGGTGATCCTGACGGAGAGCGACCGCATGACGGAGCTGGTGGAGGAGCTCTTGGACATTTCGAAAATCGATATGGGGCGGCAGCCGCTTACCCTTTCCGAAACGGATATTCGAGAACTGCTCTACGACAGCATACGCGCCGTGGAGCCGGCAGCCGCCGCCAGCGGCATTACCATCGCGCCGGACTTCCCTGAAGAACCCGTCATGGTCAAATGCGATGACACGCAGATGCGCAGGGCGGTCACGAATATCCTGACCAACGGATTGCGGTATGCCCACAGCCAGCTGTGCCTGACCTGCTGGCCCGACAAACGGAATGTGATAATCCGGATACAGGACGATGGAGATGGCATTGCCGAGGGAGACCTACCCCACATCTTTGAGCGCTTCTACATGGGGAAAAGCGGCAAATCCGGCATCGGCCTTGCGCTGACCCGGGAGATCATCCACCTGCACAAGGGGACGATCCACGCTTACAACGGGGACACCGGCGCCGTTTTCGAGATCTCCATTCCGGTGAGCAGATAAGAAGATCACCGCGCCGCCTTTGAGCGTCCCTCTTGCAAAAAGGACGGGCCTGGAAAGAGTCTTTGCTGGTGCCGGGCGGAGAGTTTCCCGTGATCTCCTCTTGTGCCCACATTGTCAGAATGGAGTACATCTATGGACTGCAAAACAAAAAAATATCTGCATATTTATGACTGGAACTACTGGTGGGGGTACTACCGCTGCGGCAAGGACTGGGACCCTTTCGACGCGGCTGAGTTTTCTCTTTCCGAGGACGAGGCGGGAGAGGCGCCCTTTTTCCACTTTGATTTCCATAACCTCTCCGCACTTCACCAGACCATTCGGGACGGTGAGTTTGTGGAGCCGGATAACCCGGATCATCCGCACTTTCTGGAGCAGGCAAGGCGGCTCAGAAGCGGTGAACAGGACTGGTTCGTCGGGGCGCTGTACTATCCGCTTTTTTCACCGGAGATGCATTTCTGCAACGCCTCCGTCCGGAGCGGCGTCCCGCTGACACAGCTGCTTTCCCCGTCTGTACCGCCCTATTACGGGGTGATCTTTCTCCGGGAGGAGCGCCCCCTCACTCCGGAGGTGCTGACGCATTGGGCGGAGACACTGTCCCAACCCCTATTCGGCCAGCCGTTTTCCTGCACGCTTGCACAAGTTCCCAGCCGGCAGGAGGCGATGGAGCAGTTTGAGAATGAGATGCGGCTAACGCGATGAAATGTACGATATCGCTTACCGCTGATTTCCCGTTGAAAAGCAGCTGAGAGGGAGGCATTTTTTATGGAATTAAGACTCACGGAGCAGGAGGCTCTGACGCTGTATCGAATCATTCTGCGGTGGGATGAATTAGGCAGCTTGACCACAGAGGATGACGAGGAACGTCAGCTGCTATGGGATCTATCCTGTACGCTGGAAAAGGAACTGGAGCCGGTGGATGAAGATGTAAGATGCAGACTGCTTTGACTGCGTAAGCTCCCACCGGATTGAAGCTTTTGCTGCGCTGCTGTTTCTTTTGGCGCTGACAGATTTTGAACTGCCGGAAAGACGCCGGTATCGCGGGATGATATTGACAAAAGGGGAAATGATGCTATAATATCTGCGAATGATTCGCATATTGGAGGGCGGCTGATGTCAGGCTATAATACAAAACAGCGAAGAGCCCTGCTTGCTTTTTTGGGGGAGCACCCGGACGAGCTGCTGACTGCACGCCAGATGGCGGACGCGCTGGCAGAGAAGCAGATCAGTCTCAGCGCTGTGTATCGAAACCTTGCGCAGCTGGAGGCGGAAGAAAAGGTGCGCCGCAGCGCCAAAAGCGGGTCGCACGAAGCATTTTATCAGTATCTTGACGCCAAGGGCTGCAAGGGCGCGCTGCACATGAGCTGTGTGAAGTGCGGCAAAACCTTTCACATGGCCGACAGCAACGCAGCCCTGTTTGCAAAGCACTTGGCGCAGAGCGAGCAATTCACGCTGGACGCAGCCGACACGATCCTCTATGGAACCTGTTCGGACTGCAAGGGAAAATAACGAACAGAAGGGAGGACAGACCATGACAAAGAAGCTTTGCTTTATGACGCGTCTGCTGGCGGCCGTGCTGGCCGTTGTCATGCTGTCCTCGGCGATCTACATTGCGGTCGAAGCCAACCACGACTGCTCCGGCGACGACTGCGCCATCTGCCGCCAAATCAGCATCTGCGAGAATCTGCTGAAATCTCTGGGGCTTGCCGGTGCTGCCGCAGCGATCACTGCTGCGTTTACATATACCATGTGCAGGGCGATCCTGCCCTGCGCAGAGACGATCGGCACACTGACGCTTGTTGCTCTCAAGGTAAAGCTTTCGAATTAAAAACAGGACTTTTACAAGGGCGAAGTCTATCCGTTTTCGGATAGGCTCTTGCGGTTTTGCCGCTGCCCTTGTATTTTTGCGCCTATTTTTCAATAATTCGGAGGTTTTATCTATATGATGAAGAAAATTATCACCCTGGTTCTTGCGCTGGCCATGGCGGTCAGTCTGTTCACCGGCTGCGGCAAAAAGAACAACGCAGAGACGGGCGAGAGCGATCCTAATAAACTGAGCGTTGTCACCACCATTTTCCCAGAATACGACTGGGTCAGAGAAATTCTCGGCGGCAAGGCTGAGAGCACCGACCTAACCATGTTGCTGGACAACGGTGTTGACCTGCACAGCTATCAGCCCACGGCGGATGACATCGTCAAGATTTCCGACTGCGACCTCTTCATCTATGTGGGCGGCGAGTCCGATGAATGGGTGAAGAACGTCCTGAAAAACGCCGTCAACAAGAAGATGAAGGTCATCAACCTGCTGGAGGTGCTGGGCGATTCCGTGAAAACGGAGGAGACCGTTGAGGGGATGCAGGAAGCAGAGCACGCCCATGACCACAGCAAGGAGGTTTCCACCTTTGAAGATCATGAGGTTCAGGACAGAAGTCTGTCCGACTGGGAGGGCAGTTGGCAGTCTGCCTACCCCTTTGCGCTGGACGGAACGCTGGACGATGCCTTTGCAGCGATGGCAGAGGAAGGCGAGATGACCGCCGACGAGTATAAGACTTACTATCAGAACGGCTACAAAACGGACATTACCAATATTGACATTGCGGGCGACCACATTGCGTTCACCTATGAGGACGGCAAAAAGGTCGGCTCTGACTACAAGTATATCGGTTATTACATTCAGAACTGGTCTACCGGCACCAAGGCGGCCATGTATCGCTTTGAAGCGGTAGACAGAACCTCCGGCGCACCGGTCTACATCGAATTCAACGACCACATGATCGAATCAGCTGCGCCCGAGCATTTCCACATCAGAATGAGCAACGAGAGCTTTGACGCCATCGTTGATCCGGAAAAGTCGTGGCCAACCTTCTTCCCGGCTGACATGACCGGTGAGGATCTCTGCGAGCACATGGAGGGCCACGGCCATGACCATGGGGAGGAAAAGGACGAGCACGTCTGGCTGTCCTTGAAGAACGCCGAAACGTTGGTAGGTGCGATCTCCGAGGCCCTGCAGGAGCTTGACCCCGACAACAAGGATACCTACGCCGCCAACGCCTCCGCCTATATCGAAAAGCTTTCCGTGCTGGATGGCGCGTACCAATCCGCCGTGGACAGCGCGGCGCGCAAGACTGTCCTGTTCGGCGACCGCTTCCCATTCCGCTATCTGGTAGATGACTACGGTCTGAGCTACTATGCTGCCTTTGCGGGTTGCTCCGCCGAGAGCGAGGCCAGCTTTGAAACCGTTTCGTTCCTTGCAAAGAAGGTGGACGAGCTGGGACTTCCCTGCGTGCTGACCATTGAGGGCAAGAACCACAAGCTCGCGGAAACCATCGTCCGGAACACCGCCGCAAAGAACCAGAAGGTGCTGACCATGGACTCCATGCAGTCCACCACCTCTGAGGATGTGGCAAATGGCACAACTTACCTCTCTGTCATGGAGCAGAACCTTTCTGTGCTGAAAGAGGCATTGGGTTAAGGAGGTAGGTCTATGGCTCAGCTCACTTGTCAAAAGCTCTGCGTCGGCTACGATGGGAAGCCCGTTCTGCAAGACCTTGATTTTGAGGTCTTTGCGGGCGACTACCTCTGCATCGTGGGAGAAAACGGTTCCGGCAAGAGTACCCTTATGAAAACGATCCTCGGCTTGCAGATGCCCATCAGCGGCAGAATTTTGACGGGCGACGGGCTGAGGAAAAATGAGATCGGCTATCTGCCGCAGCAGACTGTTGTCCAAAAGGATTTCCCGGCATCCGTGAGAGAGATCATTCTCTCCGGATGCCAAGGGCGCTGCGGCAGTCGTCCCTTCTACAGCAAAGAAGAAAAGAAACTGGCGGCGGACGCCATGGAGAAAATGCAGATCACGCCCCTTGCCAAACGCTGCTACCGGACGCTCTCCGGCGGCCAGCAGCAACGAGTACTGCTCTCCCGCGCCCTGTGCGCCACCCAGAAAATGCTGCTTCTGGATGAACCGGTCTCCGGCCTTGATCCCAAGGTGACAGCGGAAATGTATGCGCTCATTCAAAAGCTTAATTACGAAGATGGTATCACCGTTGTGATGATTTCCCATGACCTGAGTGCGGCGCTGCAATATGCCAGCCATATCCTGCACATCGGAGACACGGTGTTTTTCGGTACCAAGGCGGCCTACCTGAACGAGTTCCCCCAGGCATGGCAGAAAGGCGGTGGGGCGCAATGACGGCAATCTTTGAAAAAATCGCGTTCTACTGGACCTATCCCTTTGTGCGCTACGCGCTCATCGTCGGCGTGCTGATTGCGCTGTGCTCGTCGCTGCTGGGGGTCACGCTGGTACTGAAGCGGTTTTCCTTCATCGGCGACGGCCTTTCCCACGTGGCGTTCGGCGCCATGTCCATCGCCGCCGTGCTGGGGCTGACGGACGATATGCCCCTGACGCTGGGCGTCACGGTGGTCTGTGCCGTCCTGCTGCTACGCACGGGGCAGAACACGAAGATCAAGGGCGACGCCGCCATCGCCATGATCTCAGTGGGAGCGCTGGCCATCGGGTATCTGCTGATGAACCTCTTCTCCACCTCGTCCAACCTCTCCGGCGATGTGTGCAGCACGCTGTTCGGCTCCACCTCCATCCTGACGCTGTCAAAAAGCGAGGTCTGGCTGTGTGCGGGACTGTCCGTGGTGGTCGTGGCGGTGTTTCTGCTCTATTATAACAAGATCTTTGCCGTGACCTTTGACGAAGACTTTGCCAAGGCGGTGGGGACAAAGGCAGACCTGTACAATCTGCTGCTCGCCGTCATCGTTGCTGTGGTCATCGTGCTGGCGATGAATCTGGTCGGCTCGCTGCTGATCTCCGCGCTGGTAATCTTCCCGGCGCTGTCCGCCATGCGCCTTTTTCAAAATTTCCGGTCCGTGACGGTCTGCTCGGCCGTGCTGTCAGTGAGCTGCGCGGTGCTGGGCATTCTGGTCTCCATTCTGGCGGGGACGCCGGTGGGTTCCACCATCGTGGCGGCGGATATTCTGGCATTTTTGATTTGTTCGGCTCTTGGCCGCGCAAGGGGAGGGGAAACGGGATGAAACGGCTTTTCTGTCTGCTGCTGGCTGTCTGCATGATGGCATCCCTCTGCGCCTGCGGGAAAGGCCGCGAAAAGGACGCAGGAAATGATACGCTTTCTTCCAATGAAGAAGCGTCTGCATCGGCTGAGAGCATTCCAACGCCGAAAGAACAGGAAACGCCGGGGGGATCTAAGCCGTCGCCCCCCTCTGCCGGCAAAGTGGATGTGGATCTGACGGTGCTCAGCAGCACCATGGTCTATTCCGAGGTCTACAATATGCTCTACAATGACCCGGCGCATTACCTCGGCAAGACCGTCAAGGCAAGGGGGACGTTTTCTATCTATCAGCTCGTGACAGACGGCGTTTTACAGCCTGACCCGGTGTCCTACGCCTGCATCATTTCAGACGCAGCCGCCTGCTGTGCTGAGGGGATGGAATTTGTGCTGGAGGGGGATCTCACCTACCCGGACGATTACCCGGAGCTGGGGACGGAGATCACCGTCATCGGTGAATTTCAGCCCTATGAAGAAAACGGGATGACACGGTACCATCTGGTGAACGCAAGGCTGGCGTGATACTGCGATAACGCTGACTACATAGTAAGCGTGACGATTTCAGGGAGCAAGGTATTCCGGTGCTGCCTGACTGCAATTTATAAGAGCCGGACAAAGGACGTCATTTATCCCGCTGCAGAAAAATTCTCATGAGGAGAGCAGTGTGTTGAATTTGAGATGACTCCTTAAAGAATAGGCAGACTTAACATAAACTTTATTCCTGTTATGATAACATAATCTATGAATACCCTGCTCTGGACGGAACACTTCTGCAAGGAACCAGACAGGCTGCAAAAACAGAAATGATCAACGATGGAGAATATGCATGACTTTTGAAATTCACAGCAATATCACAAATCGATCTATGACCGTAGCTGCCCGCGCGATGCGAAAGGTGCTGCGGCGAAAGAGAAGCATTATGTGGGCCATCTTCGGATGGACCGTCTTTTTATTCAACGCGTTGCTGCTGATCCCATTCGATGGAGAGCCTTTTGCGCTTGATGTCAGGACGGTGACTTCCCTGCTGGTAGAGGTGATGCTGCTGTCCGTTCTGCTGTTTCAGGATCGATTCAATGGCATGATCGCCCGCAAAAACGCGCTGGCGGGCACAAAGGAATATCATGTCGCATTCGGCGAGGATTCTTATACCGTCGTTACGGCGGCCACCACCTCCACGTTCCGCTATGAACTGATCGACGCACTGGCTGAGTCGCAGGACTACATCATCCTTCTGATGAAGAAACGCTATGTGCAGCCTCTGGACAAGCGTACTCTTACCGGCGGGACGGTGGAGGAATTCAAACGATTTCTTGAGGAGAAGACCGGAAAGGACTTCCGGCGTGTGAAATGAACGAATTTTCTATAACGCCCTTTCGCGGGCTGCATTTGCTTCTGCTTTTGCTTACGAATACGCTCAAGGTCGAACAATTGCAGTTGTATACGCAAAGGGCGTTTCGCTGACTGTGGTTTTTCAAAAAAGAAGCCGGCGAACCTCAGACGGAAAAATAGTTGAAAGAAATATTCTTCGATCTTTGTAACTTTTTGGCTTACTGGGAGTCTAATATATAGATTTGAAGAGATGGGAGGGATATGTGTGGACGGATTTGAGGTCATCTATTCTAAATACAGCCCTCTGGTTTTTCGATATTTGCTTTCCCTTGGCGTGGATTTTCTGAGTGCTGAAGAACTAACAGCAGAAACCTTTTATCGAGCGTATATCAATTTCGACAAATATAAGGGAGAGAGCAAAATTGAAACTTGGCTCTGTGCAATCGCAAAAAATGAGTATCGTAAGGATTGTAAAAGAAGAGAAAAGGCAACTGCTACGGAAGAAATGGAGCGAGCCGCAGACCAGACAGACTTGGTTGACCGCCTACTGGATAGGGATCAGGCGATTGACATATATAAAACAGTTCACAGCATGGCTGAGCCGTACAAAGAGGTTTTCCTGCTTCGGGTTTTAGGAGAACTCAGCTTCAAGGAAATATCTCATATTTTTGGGAAGTCTGAATCATGGGCGAAGGTCACTTTTTTCAGAGCAAAGATCAAAGTAGTAGAAAAGAGGGAGGAATCTATATGAATAATGTCACTTGCAGCATTGTAGAGGATCTGCTTCCTCTTTATATGGACGGCTGCTGCTCTAAGGATAGCCAGCGGGCGGTTGCCGAACATATGAAAACCTGTGAAAAATGCAGGGAAACGTATCGCCATTTGCAAAGTGATTTGCCCACTATCGCAAATGGAACGACCGATATGCGCTCCGAGGAAATCGCACGTTCCCTTTCAAAAAGAATCAAGAAACGCAAAGCGGCGGCTGCGGTGTTTGCGGTAATATTCTTTATGTTTGCAATGATCTCTCTCTTCTTCGTAGGCAAGGCGATCATGATAATGAGAGGGCAGGGTTCACAGGTATCTCTTGGCAGCCTGGAAAGCGCGGTAAATCTCTCTGCGGGCGATTTCTCCTGTTCCGCCCAAGATATAGGTGCTTACAGCTTTTTTACCAATACAACGAGAATCATTATTAGAACCGACGCTCCCTTAGATGAGACGGTGACGGTTCGTCTTTGGAATACAGAAAATATGAGCGAGAACATTCTGTTGGCCCGCCTTGACAAAAAACAGAAAATCTGCACCTTTACGCATCTATCCAGCCGGAACCGCTATGCGATCACTATAGACGATATGCCCGATATAAGCATATCTGTCAGTAGTCGTCTTACATTTTGGGAGGCACTATCCCGGGCTTTGCAAAATGAATAAGTGTTTTGAGGCCGGGGTATGGGGCGCGGAGCCACGCAAAGCCAACAGCGGACGCCGTGCAAGAGCAGGCGGCTCCAGCTGAAGAAAACGAATTGCCGAAGCAGCTCGATCCATTTCAATCTATCAGTCTAACAGAAGCTTGAACCATGGGCGGCGGGACAGTAAACTGTCCCGCCGCTCTGATTTTCAGCGGGCATGGTCTTTCTCGTGCGTAATGGTTCTCCACGCCGAGGCTGTCTCTGCCAATATTTTGCGTGGCAAGGCGGTGCGTTTTTCGGAATATGACAGAAAGGCAGTATAATTCTTCCAAAAATATCTTGACAAGATTTATCAAGATTGATAGAATGGGTATATAACAAAAAAGGAGATGCAGGGATATGCTCATCACAAGGGAAACGGACTATGCGCTGCGGATGCTGCGGGTGCTGCTGGACGAAGAGAAGCACTCCGCCGCCGAGATGGCGGAGACGGAGTTGATCCCCATGCAGTTTGCCTATCAGATCCTGCGAAAGCTCTCCGCCGGGGAGCTGGTGCAGGTGAGCCGAGGCGCAGCCGGCGGCTGCCGGCTGTCCTGCGACCTGCGTGGCGTTTCCCTCTACGACCTCATGGTCGTCATGGGAGAGCATGACGTCCTGTGTGCCTGCATGGAGCCGGGGTATGACTGCCGCTGGCAAAGCGAACACGGGAAATGCGCCATCCACTGCCAGCTAACGGAGCTGCAGCGAAAGCAGGACGAGGCGTTCCGCGCCGTGAGCCTGCACCGGCTGCTGACCGGTGAAGCAATTAAAAAAGAAGAAGTGACCCAACAAACGTGACATAAGGAGGTACACCGTATGCTGTTTCAGACCACACCCGCGCACGAGGAGCTGCGCGCCAAGATCCGAGCCTTTGCGGAGGAGGAGATCAAGCCTCTTGCCTTCCTGCTGGATCAGAACAACGAGTTTCCCGACGAGGCTGTTCAAAAGATGGGACAGCTGGGCTGGCTGGGGCTGCCGTTCCCCAAGGAATACGGCGGCGCGGGCCTTGACATTCTCAGCTACGCCATGGCGGTGGAGGAGCTGGCCCGTGTGGACGGCGGCGCAGGCGTGATCCTCTCCGCCCACGTGTCCCTGGGCGCGTGGCCCATCTTCGCCTACGGCACGGAGGAGCAAAAGCAGAAGTATCTCGTGCCGCTGGCAAAAGGCGAAAAGCTGGGCGCCTTCGGCCTCACCGAGCCTAACGCCGGGTCGGACGCCGGCGGCACGGAAACCACGGCACTGGACAAGGGCGACCATTACCTGCTCAACGGCGGTAAGATATTTATCACCAACGCGCCCAAGGCGGACACCTATGTGGTATTCGCCGTCACCACGCCGGACATCGGCACCCGGGGCATCTCCGCCTTCATCGTGGAGAAGGGCTGGAAGGGCTTTGAATTCGGCGACCACTACGACAAGATGGGAATTCGCTCCTCCTCCACGGCGGAGTTGATCTTCAACGACGTGAAGGTACCCAAGGAGAACCTGCTGGGCAAGGAGGGCGACGGCTTTAAGATCGCCATGTCCACGCTGGACGGCGGGCGCATCGGTATCGCGGCGCAGGCACTGGGTATCGCCCAGGGGGCCTTTGAGCACGCGCTGACCTACGCCAAGGAGCGCGTCCAGTTCGGGAAGCCCATCGCGGCACAGCAGGCCGTTTCCTTCAAACTGGCGGACATGGCCACCAAGCTGCGTTGCGCCCGCTTCCTCGTCTACTCCGCGGCGGAGCTGAAGGAGCAGCACGCCCCCTACGGCATGGAGTCCGCCATGGCGAAGATGTACGCCTCAGACATCGCGCTGGAGGTCACCAACGACGCCGTGCAGATCCACGGCGGCACCGGCTTCCTCAAGGGGATGGAGGTGGAGCGGGCCTACCGCGATGCCAAGATCACCACCATCTATGAGGGTACCAACGAGATCCAGCGGGTGGTCATCGCCTCCCATCTCATCGGCAGGCTGGGCAAGAGCAGCGGCGGCGAAAGCCGCTCAACGGCCAAGAAGCCCGCGCCCATCACCGGTATCCGCAAGCGCACCATCTTCCGGGAGGGCGACGCCGCCCAGCAGGTCAACGATCTGGTGGCGGCACTGAAAAAGGACGGCCACGACTTCTCCGTGGGTATCCCCATGGATACGCCCATCCCCAAGGCGGAGCGTGTGGTCTCCGCCGGTAAGGGCATCGGCGAAAAGAAGAATATGAAGCTGGTGGAGGGTCTGGCCAAGGCTGCCGGCGCGGCGATCGGCTCGTCCCGTCCCGTGGCGGAGACGTTGAAATACCTGCCCCTTGACCGCTATGTGGGTATGTCCGGGCAGAAGTTCACCGGCAACCTCTATATCGCCTGCGGCATCTCCGGCGCCACCCAGCATCTCAAGGGCATTAAGGACGCCTCCACCATCGTGGCTATCAACAAAAACGGCAACGCACCCATCTTCAAGAACTGCGACTACGGCATCGTGGGCGACGTGATGGAGATTTTGCCTCTGCTCACCGCCGCGCTGGACAGCGGCGAGAAGCAGCCCGCGCCGCCGATGGTGAAGATGAAGCGTCCCACGCCGCCCAAGCCCACGCCCATCGGCGACACCTATGTGTGCGGCGGCTGCGGCTACGAATATGTGCCGGAGCTGGGCGACGAGGACGGCGAGATCGCGCCGGGTACGTTGTTTGAGCAGCTCCCCGCCGACTGGGTATGCCCGGAGTGCGCGGAGGGCAAGGATCAATTTGTGAAGGCTTGAGCCGGGAGGGTATGAGATATGTATTGTGTGCGTAATGTGACCAGCGACCTCTACTGGGTGGGCGCCAACGACCACCGCCTTGCTCTGTTTGAAAACTGCTTCCCCATTCCCCGCGGCGTCAGCTACAACGCCTACTGTCTGCTGGACGAGAAAACGGTGCTGTTCGACACCGTGGACTGGTCCGCCTGCCGCCAGCTGCTGGAGAACCTGAACCACGTCCTGAACGGGCGGGAGCTGGACTACCTGCTCATCAACCACCTGGAGCCAGATCACGCCGCCTGCATCGAGGAGATTTTGCTGCGGCACCCCAAGGTGAAGGTCATCTCCAACGAAAAGGCGTTCATGCTCATGCGGCAGTTCGGCTTCCACGTGGACGACCATGAGTGCATCGAGGTGAAGGAGGGGGAAACCTTCTCCTTCGGCCGGCACACCGTCACCTTTGTGGGCGCGCCTATGGTGCATTGGCCGGAGGCCATGGTGACCTTCGACCTCACTGACGGCGTGCTGTTCTCCGCCGATGCCTTCGGTACCTTCGGCGCGCTGGACGGCAAGCTGTTTGCCGATGAGGTGGACTTTGAGCGGGACTGGCTGGACGATGCCCGC
>ERZ780168.833-NODE-833-length-35935-cov-5.054404_pt1 | contig 35935 bp, 30 predicted proteins | sample MGYA00510981_ERZ780168 | MGnify/ENA primary metagenome ERZ780168 (study PRJEB29588, sample SAMEA2158769) | human gut metagenome | biome: human gut; feature: human-associated habitat; material: faeces | place: Denmark | collected 2008/2010 ...
CCGGTATCGGTCTGGCCGTCGGCTCAGGCATGTACGGGCTCGGTATCGCCGCCACTTTGTTGACGCTCGCCGGGCTGGAGCTGTTGAGCGTTATTTTTAAAAGCATCGGGATGCGAGGTTCCTTGGTGGTATTCTCTACCTCCGACAAGGAGGCGATCAACCGGATCGCCCGTGTTATCTACGAGAAAGGTTTCCTATTGGTAAGCTATGACATGAAAAGACTGGGGCATCAGGAGAAGGACGAGTACGTCGTCAGCATCGTGTTGAAGGCCCGTAAAAACACGGAGGAAAGTCCACTGTTGCTATTGATGGAGCAATTTCCGGAGGTTACGGTGGAGAGAATTGAATAGTTATTCTGTATTGGCGGTAAGTTTTCGTATATTCGCGGCTCGAAACTATTTAATAATCGTACGATGAATTTTATCTCTAAGCTATTCAAGAAGAACGTATCTGAGGCGGAAGAGGCCGGCAAAGGTTCCGTGGAGGAGTTCGTATCTTTAATCCGTGTATATTATCAAGCCGTTATGGCCGTGAACTTGGGTATCACCAACTTGAACATGCTCGCCGATATGGCTTTGTTCAAACGCATGTTGAAGATACCGACCCAGAATAACAAATTGGGTGTCGCCGAGAAATCCCGTGTGCGCAAGGTGTTGATGGAGGATTACGGCCTAAGCGAGGCTTTCTTCAAGGAGATCGACAGCTCGGTGAAGAAGAACTGCAAGAACCAGAACGATATCAAGACGTATTTCTTCATGTTCCAAGGTTTCTGCAATGACTTGTTCAACTTGCTTGGCAATCTGATGCAGTGGAAGTTCCGCTTCTCCATGCTGGTGAAGAAGTTGCTGTATAATATGACGACGAAGACGGTTCACGATATCTTGACCAAGTCCGAGTGGAAGGATATCAGCGTGCAGAAGGCCGCGTGGAGCGTGCGTAAGTATGCCGAGAAACTAGGCTACTCCGAGCAATGGATCACGGACTTCGTGTATAACGTCGTGCTTCTGGCGAAAGAGGATCAGAAGAAGGAACTCAAAAAGAATAAGGAAGCATGACCACCGAGCTGCATCCGCTAGGTTTCTTCCTCCCGGAGAATACGAGATTGCTGATGCTGGGAAGTTTCCCGCCTCCAAGAGCTCGTTGGAGCATGGATTTTTATTACCCGAATATCCAGAATGATATGTGGCGTATCCTTGGCTTGATTTTCTATGGGAACAAGGATGCGTTCCTGCGAGACAAGAAGGCGTTCAGCGAGGAGAAGGCGAAGGCTTTCTGCCGGGAGAAGGGGATCGGGATCGGTGATACCGCCATGGAGGTGATCCGCTTGAAAGCGAACGCCTCCGATAAGTTCCTTGAGGTGGTACGGCCGATCGATCCGGAAAAGGTCTTGTCCCAGATACCGGAATGCGTGGCGATCGTGGTAACCGGGCAGAAAGCGATGGATACCCTCCTCTCCGTATTGCCCGGCACGGAGGAGCCGAAAGTGGGCTTCTCGTCGGAATTTTCTTGTATGGGAAGGACGATGAGGCTGTTCCGTATGCCTTCATCCTCCCGTGCCTATCCGAGGCCGTTGGAGGAGAAGGCCGCTATTTACCGGGGGATGTTCGAGACGTTGGGGATGGTGTGAGGCAAGTCTGCCATACAGCATTCCTTGTTTACGCCCCACCTCTTCAACCTCTTCAAGGAGTGCGGTAAGCTCGGAAACGTCCTATCTGAATGATGTCCAATTATCTCTTTCGTGTATATACATATTTTAAGTACTTGATGCGACATTAGAACAGGAGAAACGCCGCGATATTTGCGACGTTATTCAGTTTAAAACGTCCGATTATGGAGTTTAATGCACGAACTTATTTTCAGTAAGGTACAGTTGTAGCATCTTATCGCCGTAAGATGTATGATCTTACTGTTGTAGGATGTATGATATTACCGTTGTAAGATGTATCATCTTTCACGGATACTTGACATCTCCTTGTCTTGCGTCTTTTAGCAAAGTGACAGTTTGTAAATTTAAGTCATGGAGAATCGATTCTTTCGGGTAAAGGTAAGGTATGCTCCCGAAAACGAAAGAAAAAAATGACAATCGATTGGTTGATAGGCTAATGTTGAATAACGGCCTTTTATTCTAGCGGAATTTATTCATCGTATTTCATGTTTTGGGGGCAGGAAGGGAAGAAAAACGGTGCTACAATAGGGTTATAACAGGGTAAGAATGCCCATTCACGACTACTCATAACCCTATTCTTGACTACTTACGATGCCCAACGGCAGTATCGGCGTTGCCTAACACGACCAGTCGTGTAGGCTTCCGCCACCTATCGTGTGTGAAAAATGCTCTATTTTAACAAAAAGAGGTACTTATTGCTACCTCTTTCTCGCTAGTTTGCTAGGTTTGGAAAATAGGTGTGTCAAGGTAAATGCTCTATGGAAATCAAAAAGATGGCGAGAGACCGGTTGGGTTGACGGAAGGATATTTGCTGGAGAGTGGACATGATATAAAAAGAGGCGGATACCTTATGTATGGCCCGCCTCCTTTTTATTTTATGCATGAATAACTAGGGAATAGGGGGATCCTTATTCCCTAAATTATTAGTTTATTCCTTCGCCTTGAAGGCCCAGAAAGTAGCCTCACCCCATTGTGCCGTACCGGAGGTGGCGTAGGTTAAAACAAGGTTCTTGTCGTTCAGAAGCATGATATCGAACTCTGTCGGTTTATAACCGTTTCCATTGATCATGTAAGGGAATAAGATTGCTCCCTCGGATGTGTATAGCTTGCCGATTTCCCAAGAATCACTGGCCGTCATATCAAAGGAGAAAGTTCCTTCGTTGATCGTTTGGGATCCCGTGTTCTTCACGATTTTCTTGCCGCTCAGGATGAAGGTCATGTAAGCGTCCGGAGTTTCCTCGCCTGTAGCTGGAACTTTTAGACCCTCTAATTGTCCGGTAAGATCTGCGGGTGCGCAAGTCCACCAGATGCCGTTCTTGTTCGTAATGAAGTCTTCTGCGTTAGAAGCGGCTTTATAACCAAGGTTACCCCAACAGCCTCCTAAAACCTCGGAATCGTATGTCCAAACCTTCTCTCCATCTCCACAGAGATATGCCCATGCCGGGTCTACATCTACGTAAGTCGTGATGCTGAAAGTCTTTTGAAAAGAGGTGATGCTGCCATCTTGATTTATGGTACGAATCGTGAACGTTTGAGACTCCTCTCCACCGGGAGTTAAGTCAAACGATCCACTTGTTCCAGTGGTCAGGATATTTCCTGAGGGATCAAGTATCTGTACGGTCGTGGATGGATTTGTAGCGTATGTAAATTTGTTTTGACCTTCTACCGTTTGCATTAGGGTAGCGGCCTGTTCCAATTGCGCTTCAGTCATACTCGCTGCTATGGAGCCTTCTTCCTCTACCGTAGGATCGCAGGCGGTGAGGAGCATCGCGAAAAGTGAGATAACTATACTATATTTCTTCATGATTTTCTAATTAAAAGTTTGACCTTATTGAAATCGTTTTTACCATCGGTTATATTGGCTGTCTGAACCTTCCCAACCGGCGTTCTGGGTGATGCTGCCGTTCGACATATCCACCTCGCTCTCCGGTATCTTGAAGAATCCGGCGGTAGCGTTATATCGTGTGGCGTAGCCACCTCCGTGGGCTTTGTTAGAGTCCTCTTGGCCATTGGTGTATATCTTCACGTTGGTCTGCTTTTCCAATGCGGCGGCGGCTATGTGCCAGCGACGGATATCATTCCAGCGGATACTCTCAAAAGCGAGTTCCCAACGACGTTCGTTTTGCAGGGCTTGGAGTGAGTAAGACGAGATGGGGCTCAAGCCTGCTCTCTCTCGAACCCGGTTGATTCCGTCCGTGTTCTCTTTCAGCTCGGATTGCATTAGTAATACATCGGCGAAACGGATAAGCACAAGGTCGTGGATATTGTTCAGCTGTAAATTCTCGGAACCCTGTGCCCAGCCGTCAGTCCCGTACATTAGGTTCTCGAAGCATACGGAGTACGTGTCTCCATTTTTAGCGGCAACAGGGAGCCACTTCTTGGAGAGGTATCCGGTCTCTTGGATAAACTCACCACCGCCGCCGAATGCCCATCCTTGCTCGGTCCAAGCGGCGCAATCCGAAATGGAGGCGTCACGGCGTTTGTCGTTAGGCTCGGAACTTTTCCAATCGCTTACGAGGTTCGGGGCGGCGGGTCCTGCTCCCCAGCCTTGCCCGAAGGGGAAGGACTCGGCCACGCCTGCCATGCCGCGTACGCCGAAGTGTAGGGCGAAGTTATTTGCGTAACCAATGCTTGTGCTCCAGTCGGCTAATTTGTTGTATTTGATAGCGAACAAAGTCTCCGGATTCACGGCGTTGTCATCTTCCACCCATTTCAGGCCCTGTCCGGTGGTATAGTCGTAATCTTCTACCGTAAACCGGTTTGTATAGGCCCAAAGGTTGCGGAAGTCCGACGTGACCAGCGAGTAACCAGAATTGTTCACGCAATCGTCGATGTAGCCGATCACTTGGTCTTTCGTCAGTGTGGAACCGTCGGGCAAAGCCACGGAAGTCAACGGTGAGTAAGTGGTGCTGGTAAGCGCGGCCAAATCCTCGCCATTGCAATACATGCCTGTATAGAATAACCAAGCACGGCCCAACATGGCTTCGGCGGTGTATTTATCGACATGTCCGTCCGTCTTGCGAGTGGCGGGCATAATTTCCGCTGCATCACGCAGGTCTTGTAGGATTTGTCCCCATAGCTCAGCGGCGGTCGGTTGGCTTGGCTCAACGGATTGTGAGGTGATAGTGAGAGGAACACGACCGTACATGGAGGCCAGCTCGTAATAATAGAAAGCGCGTAGGAATTTCGCTTCTCCCTCTATCTGGTTCTTGTCGGATTCTGCCAGTTGGATATTTTCAATACCATCCAGCAAGGAGTTCGCACGGTTAATACCTTGGTAACGGTCTTTCCAGAATTGTTGGGTCATGTCTTGCTTGGAGTTCAGCAACATATCCAGAGATTGCATATGCAAGTCGTTTGGACCTCCGCCCCCTAGACAATCGTCGCTGGCCAGCATAGCGGCATAAAGGAAAGAGCACTCAGGTGTGGCGGACACTTGGTTCAAGTTCTGATAGATACCGGCTAACGCTTGTGTGGCATCCTCGGTCGTAGCGGGAAAGTTCTCGCTACTTTTTGTTACGTAATCCTCGGCATCCAGCGTACAAGAGGTGATTCCCCCCATGATCGAGGCCGCGATACCGATTAAATATATTGTTTTTTTCATCTTGATAATCAATTATTAGAATTTGACATTAACTCCTACCATATAGGTTCTCGCTTGGGGGTAGTTACCTACATCCACGCCCGTTACCCAGCTCTCTTTATCGTTGAGAGCGGTTCCGCACTCTGGATCCATTCCTTTATAACCTGTGAAGGTAAAGAGGTTTTGGGCGGAGACATACAAGCGAAGCTGCTGGAATTTGCAACTTTTCCATAGACGTTTGATGTCGTAGCCTAGGGTTACGTTTTGGATACGGAAATAGTCTGCGTCGTCCACGTAAATATCGGAAATGTTGATATGGTTCACGGTGTTACCGGGCAACAGGATCGGGTATCGGTTGGATGTTCCCTCGCCATGCCAGTAATTGTAGACGTTGCTGCTATAGTTATCGAACTGTCCGTTACCAAACTTACGATACGTGTGGGCAACCTGCATGCCGAACGCTCCGTAAGTGGAGATGTTCAAGTCAAAGCCTTTCCAGCTAAAATCTAGATTCAAGCCCATCGTGAGGTCTGGATGAGGATTACCGATCTCCGTCTTATCGCTGTCGTTGATCACGCCATCGCCATTGACATCGACAAATTTTAAGTCACCCGGGGCTATCGAGGTGCCTTGCAGGGAGTTAGAGGCATCCCCACCGCAATTCTGGTCAAGATAGGCCTGTATATCCGCTTGATTTTGCATCACGCCATCGGTCTTATAGCCCCAGAAGTAACCGATAGGATGTCCTTCTTCCATACGGGCCATATAGGTGGTTCCCTCGGACAGAAGAGCGTTACCTCCATTTACGTAATGAGTACCGTTATTAACTTCTGTTACCTCATTCTTGTTATGCGCGAGGTTCAAGCCGATGCCATAGCTAAAGTCTGAGCCTACCTCATCCCTCCAATTTAAGGCAAGCTCGATACCCGTGTTCTTAACTGTACCGGCATTTGCGACCATGGAAGAGAAACCGTTGATTGAAGATACGGGTACGTCGATCAGCAAATCTTTTGTTTTCTTACTATACCAATCGAAGTTTGCGTTTAACCGGCCGTTCAAGAAGCGTGCGTCTAAACCTACGTTCGTCTGCTCCGATGTTTCCCATGTAATCTCGTTGTTTGGTAACAAAGAAGGGTAAGCGCCTTGGGTTCCTCCGTTTTTATTATTATTGAAAGAATAAAGTCCCAAATCACCGAACGCATATGTAGAGGCATATTTGTACGCTCCGATATTCTCATTACCGTTTTGTCCCCAGCTGGCACGGACTTTTAAGAAATCCATCCAGTTCTTCGTGTTTTCCATCCAGCTCTCGTTACTCATCACCCAACCGGCGGAGAATGAAGGGAAATATCCCCAACGATGGCCATTGGAGAAGTTCGAGGAGCCATCGGAACGGATGATCGCGCTCAACATATAAGTTTCCTTGAGGTCGTAGTTGACACGGCCGAAATAGGATAAGATGGAGTGGTCATTAGTGGGATATCCTCCTACTATGCCGGCTGTACGGCCAGAGAAGTTGTTGAAATACGCATGCGTGAAGTCTCCGAAGATGCTGGTGGTAGCATGTCCTTCAATTCTCTCTGACATATTATTCCCCTCTCTGGAATACTCTGTACCGACCAATACGTCGAAGTGGTTCTCCTTGATGTCGAAAGCGTAGCTCAATGTATGCGTCATACCCCAATTCCAACCGATGGTCATATTCTCGTCCAGATAATCATCCGTATTCTGGTCGTTGTTATTATTTTTATAGATGCCGTTGTATGCTTTGTAGAGGCTGGAGTTCTGTTTGTAGTAGACTTGGCCTTTATACTTCAAATCCTTTAACGGCTGTATCTCTATATAACCGATGGCGCTAAGATTGTGGTTCCGGCTTTTATTATTGCCACTGGTGGTATTTAACAAGGTGTTCATCGGGTTATTGATGTATTGGTTGAGCCCGAGTAAACCCATTGATCCGGATCCTTGCGCGATCAAGTCGTCGTAGTCGAATAACTCTCCTTGGCTATTGTATAATGGAACCAATGGATTGGCTCCCATCATGCTATAGATGCTGTTGGAGTATTGGTTACCGATTTGGATACCTTGGTTGGATGTGTGTTGGTAATATACGTTCTCACCGAATTTTATGATATCCAGATCCTTGTTTTTCCAAAGGATATGCTCGGAATTTAAACGAATGGTGAAGCGGCTGTAGTCGGATTTAACCGGACCACCGAAAATACCGTCTTGATACTGATAACCTACGCCAGTAGAGAACTTGGAGAGCTCTGAACCTCCGGTCACGTTCACGGAGTGAGATGTGGTTATTGCGTTCTTGTTGCGAAGTAACTCCAGCCAGTTCGTACCCGGGTTGGAACCGTTTTGATAGGATTCCAGTAAATCTGCGTCTAGGTATTGTGACCAATTGAAGGGCGATACGCCGGCGTTGAAGTTGATCTGGTCTTGAACGGCCATGTATTCTTTGGCGGTAAGCATATCCGGCATCTTTACTACATTCTGCCAACCGATGTTGCCGTCATAGGATACTTGCACTTTTCCTTCTTTACCTTGTTTTGTGGTAACCAAGATAACACCATTCGCCGCGCGGGCACCATAGATGGCGGAGGAAGCGGCATCCTTTAATACGTCGATACGCTCGATATCGGCAGGGTTCAAGGAATTGATATCGCCACCGGCCACACCATCAATAACATAGATAGGAGCCGTATCTCCATTCGTACCAGCACCACGGATGTTTACTTTAAATCCGTCACCCGGCTGACCGGAAGAAGCCACGATATTGACACCCGGGCTTTGATTCTGTAATGCGCTTAGTGGGCTGATCGTATTACGTTTAGCGACTTCATCGCCTTTTACCTCTACGGTCGCACCTGTCACCAACTTTTTCTTTTGTACACCATAGCCTACTACCACTACCTCGTCCAAACTCTGTGAGTCCTCTTTCAAGGTGATCTGTAAGTCGGATGTTTGGGCGGTTACGGGAATCTCTTGGGTCATATAACCAATGTAGGAGATCTCTATGATAGAGCCGGGGGCAGCCTCTAAGCTGAACTTACCATCCAAATCGGTTATCACTCCGTTTGTCGTTCCCTTTACGATAACATTGGCACCGATGACTTCCATTCCTGTTGCGTCTTTCACGGTACCAGTGATTCTTTTTGTTTGTTGCATGACTTCCATCGAAGTACTAGGGGCGGCTAACATTTGTGGTATGCCACCTAGCTGGAAGGCCATACATGCGCCTAAAAACAGCGTCGTTTTCTTAATTTTTGAATTCATTATTTTTTACATTAAATCATATAAGGCTAAACTAAAATTCATTTACTCAATAGGGTCATTAGCGGTTAACTGCTAAAAACATTAGATTCTCGGTCCTTCCTCATAGGCAATTGTTTTTTGTTGTTAATATGTATTGTTAATTTCTGTCGCAAAATTACGTCGGATCCCAAGTGCGTTCAAATACTATTTTATCCAAGAATAATACTTTTTTGCCGGAGTGTATTTTTAACACATCGATGGGGTAGCCGTAGGCATGAAAGCCTTTGTGACTGGTCGCAAAGATAGATGTGTGAAGGAAAAGAGAAGGGGGGATTTTGTATAGAAATAGGGGGGGATATGTATTTATCCCTGTTAAAAAGGTCTCTTATACAATGATTTTTGTCTTTTTGTAGTTATCCCGGAACTCTTTGGGAGAGCAGTTTTTCTTTTTCTTAAAGATACGGTTGAAGTTCGAGAGGTTATTGAAGCCGCAGTCATAACAAATCTCCGCGATGGATCGTTGCGTGTCCACCAACATGCGGGCGGCGTAACCGATACGGATATCGGTGATATAGTCGGAGAGGGTCTTCCCGGTCCTCAACTTGAAGAAACGGCTGAAAGCGGAAGGGGCCATACCTACGAGTTCAGCCAGTAGGTTCAGGCGGATATCCTGTTGGTATCGCTCGTTGATGTAATTTTGTACTTTCTGGATACGACGGCTCTCGGAATGGATATCTGTTATTTTAGCGAATGAGGAGCTGGCCAATACTTTGTAGTCCTCCTCGATGGAAAGCTCATACAAGATGGTCAAGAAGTTGATGACCGCATAAAAACTTTGCTCCTCGGAAACCAGCTTTTCCAGTAAATGGTAAACCTTCAAGATGGAAGACATCGGGAAACTGATGCCGCATTGAGCTTTCTCCAACATTTTCCGGATACTGTTGAATTGGTTTTTCTCCAATATATTATTCCCGAAGAGATTGGGAGAGAACTGGATCGTGATCTCATGGATCAGAGGCGATTTACATGCGTTCTGCTCCCAGACATGTTCCAGTTCTTTCCCGGTTATCAATACTAACTCGTATTCTCCGATCACTTCCGCGGAATCACCGACCACACGCCTTACCCCCGGAGCGTGCTCAATGAAATTGAGCTCGTACTCCAAGTGGCAATGGATCGGATAGGTAAATTCTGTCTTACGTCGGTCTACGATGTAGAAGCAATCCTTTTCCGATAGTGGGGTTATTTCGTGGATAATGTCCATGTTTAGCTGACTGTTGATAGTTGACAATTGACAGTTAATGAACCTCGGTCAGCTCTATGACCTTGCTACGGGCATGAGCCGTAGAGAACACGTTCATTCCTATTTTCATCAAGAAATCTCCGCTGAAGGTACCTCCGTCGGTAACCAAGGTCGATTTCTGGCCCGGCATGAGGTTTATCTCTTGTACCTTATATTTCTTATTCGGGTCCAATCCTTGTAGCTTTACGGGGAAAGTCTTTTCTCCGAAGCGAGGGTGGATATCATAAGCGAATAGGACGGATTTGCTTTTTGCCTTATCCACGTACATCACGGATGAATGGTTGGTCTCGTAGGGGGAAACAAGACGGTAGAGATCGCCGTCGAGGATTGTGCCCTTTAGACGTTTGTAGTTGGCAACCGCTTCTTGGCAATATTTCATCTCGTCTTCGTTCATTTCCTTCAAGCTGATATCGAAGCCCATCTTACACATCATAGCCACGTCGGTACGGAACTTGACGGAGGTATTCTTGTTCCAGCTAGTCACGTGGGCGCACATTGCCTTTGCCGGGAAGAACTGGGAGAATCCCCATTGGATATACAAACGCTCGATCGGATCGGTGTTGTCGCTGCACCAGAATTCCGTGAAGTATTTCAATGCCTCGTAATCACAGCGGGCTCCACCACCGGAACAAAGCATGATTGGTAGGTGAGGGTATTTTTCGGCTACCCGTTTGAATACGTTATAGACACCTCGTACATGGTCGATATACAATTGATTCTGCTTCTCTTTAAGATAGGGGGAATAGACATTGGTAATCGGGCTGTTGCAATCCCATTTGAAGAAAGCCAGATCCGGATTCTCGATCATGATATTATCCACCACGCTGAATACATAATCCTGTACTTTCGGGTTACTTAAGTTCAAGACAAGTTGGTTGCGATAGTAATAGGTCTCACGATTCGGTAGATGAATCGCCCAGTCCGGGTGTTTCTCGAAAAGCTCGCTCTTGGGATTTACCATCTCCGGCTCGATCCAGATACCGAATTTCACGCCGGCCTCTTTAGCGACCTGTACCAGATGGGGAATGCCGTTCGGCAACTTATCATGGGTAACCTCCCAATCTCCCAATCCGGCCTTATCGTTTTGACGAGGGTATTTATTAGCGAACCAACCATCATCCAGCAAAAACATATCTACACCTAGATGCTTGGCTTCTTTCATTAATTCCTCCAATTTCTTCTCGTTGAAATTGAAACCGGTCGATTCCCAGTTGTTCAGTAGGGTAAGTCGATCGCCTTTACCATCCTTGATCTGGTAATTACGTGCCCAATCATGGATATCACGACTGGCTTTTCCGGTTCCTTGGTTACTCAACGTAAAGATAAACTCAGGGGTGACGAACCATTCGTTCGGTTTCAATTCATAGGCGGACGCATAGGGATTGATGCCGGAGATGACACGAAGGTTACCGGCGTTGTCCACCTCGAACGTAAAGCGGTAGTTTCCAGTCCAACCGATCGTTCCCATTAAAACATCTCCTGTATTCTCGCTGGCCGGGGCACCTAACCCAATCTCAAAAAACGGGTAAGCGTGCATAGCGGCACGGGAGCCTAGTTTCGTATCGATAATCTTTTTCCCGAATTTCAAGTCTTGGCTGCTCATCTGTACTTCTTTGGCCCAGTCACCGCTAAACTCGGTCAATACATAGCGAGGACTCTCGAAATAAAGCATATTGGAAGCGTATTGGGTAATCGTGACCGGTTTTTTCTCCATATGACGAATCTCGGTCCAAGCCTTGATCACGTTTTCTTTAGCGAAGGTTACATAATGCAATTTAGCCTCCACTGGGTATACGTCGTCTTTCAGGGAGATGATTGTCTCCGTAACGTTATTGTCTAGTTTCTTGGATTCGCTGGAAACATACTTGAATATACTGGTCATGTTCCCGTCGTTGTGCTGGATGGCGAAAGCCGGTTCGAAGTAATCCTCCGCTCCTGAGCAAGGATACACTTCCCATCCACGGGTTGATACGCTGCCATCCGTTCCGGCTTGGATATTCCATGAGAGGTTCTCAAATTCGGATTCGTTTACTAATTTATTCCCTAGATAAGTTTGGTAGAGCCGTCCATTGGGGGCTACTTGTAAAATCAAGTCCGTTTCATTGGTTGAGATTAAGATCATCTTTTGATCGGCGGCTTTTACGAATGGCAAACAAAAACACAAAAGGATAACTGTGAGTAATAGATTTTTCATGGTAGTTGACAATTGACAATTGACAGTTGATAGTTGATAGTTGACGGTTGATAGTTGGCAAGTGGCGGTTAAACATCGCTGTGCGCAACTGTCAACTGTCACTTGTCAACTATCAACTCGTTAGTTTTGTTCTTTCAAGATCACGTCATGAGCGCCACCCTCAACGATACTCGTAGAGGAGACAAGCGTGATCTTGGCATGCTGTTGCAACTCTTGGATAGAGATGGAACCGCAGCTACACATCGTAGCGATCATCTTACCCAATGTTACGTTTAAATTATCTTTCAATTTTCCGGCATACGGTACATAGCTGTCCACGCCTTCCTCGAATTTCAAGGACTCGTTTCCACCCATGTCATAGCGCTGCCAGTTCTTCGCACGGTTAGATCCCTCACCCCAATACTCCTTCACGAAGTTGTTTCCGATTTTCATCTTCTTCGTAGGAGACTCGTCGAAGCGGGCGAAATAACGGCCCATCATCAAGAAATCGGCACCCATAGCCAACGCCAATACCATATGGTAATCGTGTACCAGACCACCATCGCTACAGATAGGGATATAAACGCCGTGTCTCTTGAAATACTCGTCACGAGCTTTCGCTACGTCGATCAAGGCGGTAGCCTGTCCGCGACCGATACCTTTCTGCTCACGGGTAATACAGATGGAACCACCACCGATACCTACCTTGATGAAATCCGCTCCGGCGTCAGCCAAGTAGTTGAAACCATCTTGGTCAACCACGTTTCCGGCACCAACCAGTACCTTGTCTCCGTAGGTATCCTTGATCCAGTGCAAGGTCTCGTACTGCCATTCGGAATAGCCGTCGGAAGAGTCGATACACAATACGTCAACGCCAGCCTCTACCAATGCCGGAACACGTTCCTTATAGTCGCGGGTGTTGATACCGGCACCTACTAATAATTTCTTATCTCCGCCGGATAACTCTTTCGGGTTCTCACGGTGGCTATCGTAGTCCTTGCGGAATACGAAGTATTGAAGCTTCTGATCCTTGTCGATGATTGGCAATGTATTCAACTTATGATCCCAGATAATCTGGTTCGCCTCTTTCAAGGTCATGCCTAGCTCGCCAACGATTAGTTTAGCGAACGGGGTCATGAAATCTTTCACCTTCATGTCGATCGGGTCTTTGCCTTCACGGTAATCGCGACTGGTTACCATACCTAGCAATTTGCCGTTAGGCGTACCGTCATCTGTCACACCAATCGTAGAATGTTCTGTCCGGCGGACTAGCTCAAGCACGTCGGCCAAGGTATTCTCGGGCGTAAGGTTAGAGTCGCTGATAACGAATCCGGCCTTGAATTTCTTTACTTTGCGAACCATATCCGCTTGGCTCTCGATCGGTTGCGAGCCGAAGATGAAGGAAAGTCCTCCGTTGCGAGCCAACTCGATTGCCAGTTTAGGGCCGGAAACCGATTGCATGATCGCGGAAACGAAAGGAATATTTAATTCAATAGCGGATTTCTCGCCAGACTTGAATTTCACAAGCGGCGTTTTCAATGAAACGTTTGCGGGAATACATTCTTTGGTGGTTAAACCGGGAATAAGTAAATACTCACCAAATGTTCTCGATACATCGTTTAAGTAGATTGCCATAAGATTTTATATTTACAGGATGAGTTTTTTTATTGCGCAAAAGTAGCGATTTCTGTTCATATATGAATCACATGTTTACATGAAATGTTCGAAATATGCGTCCCGCAACATTTATAGTTATGGATTTGTTATTAATATAGATTTAAAAAGGAGGAAAATATGAGAGTTGTAGTTGATAAGGCTCAATCCAGAGGGTATGCGAATCACGGTTGGTTGAAAACACATCACACGTTTAGCTTTGCTAATTATTACAATCCGGAAAGGGTTCATTTCGGGATGCTACGTGTATTGAATGATGATTCCGTGGCGCCGGGTGAGGGATTCGATATGCATCCACATAAGAATATGGAGGTTATCTCCATCCCGTTAAAGGGATATTTACGCCATGGGGATAGCATAAAGAATAGCGAGGTGATTACGCCGGGAGATATTCAGGTGATGAGCGCCGGTACCGGTATCGTGCATAGTGAGTTCAACGACAGCGGTAATGAACAATTGGAGTTCTTGCAAATATGGGTATTTCCCCGTGAGGAGAATACCAAGCCTCATTATGCCAGTTATGACGTGCGTCCGGTTACTTCGGAAAAGAATAAGTTGTCCTTGATCATCGCTCCGGACGGTAGCGCTCCTGCGTCGATCAACCAAGACGCTTGGTTCTCTTTAGGAAACCTAGATGCCGGTCAAGTAAAGGAGTATAAGCTACATAGTAAAAATAATGGGGTTTATTTATTCGTGATCGACGGAGAGGTGGAGGTAAGTAATACGATCCTGTCTAAGCGTGACGGGGCCGGATTCTGGGAAACCGATAGTATTACGATAGAAGTCTTGAAGCACGCTAAAGTTCTTTTGATAGAAGTTCCGATGATGAAATAAATGTTGATAGGTTAGTGTTGGCGGGTATCTTAATAGTTGATGTAACAAAGCTATTAGGGTACCCGCTCTTTCCTTTTAATGTTTTATCGGTTTATCCGTGAAGTAATCGATCATCTGTAAGATCGCCCGGCTACAAGCTGGACAGAATGGAGCGTAATCACGCATCATACAGTGATCCATCGGGCGATAAATGCCTTTAGCGATGTAACCGCCTCCCTCGAATACGCCTGCCTTATCTTTATGAGCGTCATCTAATGGGGTAGGTACCGGTGTATTAGGCGGCAGAAGATCTTTCCATTTAGCATCGAAGTTAACCAAGGTCGTGATGTTCGGTTCCCAAGGCTCGTACTTCAAATTATAAAAATCTTGATAAGCGACCTCGGAACTGAAGTATTCATCGGCTAGGCCGGCGAAACTATGTCCGAACTCGTGAACGAATACGACTGGGGTACGTGGGTTATCGGCGGTTCCCATGGCATAAAAATTATACATACCGCCACCACCGTAAGCGTCCGTGTTTACCAAGATGAAGATTGCGTCGCAAGGAGCGTTCCATACGGCGTCACGTATAGACTTCATATCCGGGGTGGTTAAATAGCGATCTACCCCAAACGTATAATAACCGGAATTCAATGCGGTATTCTTGAATATACCTTTACCGGATACATCTGTTCCCGATTCTTCCGAAACGGCATCTACCGCCCAGACATTGAAATCTTCCCGGCGAGTGTCATAAGGCGGGGTCTTAAACAATGCCTCCGTAAAACGTTTGGCATCAGCTACAAATTTCTCTTGCTCGTCCGCCGTATAACCTTCCGCTAAGAATACGAGGTCTACTTTCCCGGAGGAATCCCCGTTATATTGGATTTTTGTGATCCGGTTTTCCTTGAGTTTCCCCCGGTCAATAAAAATACTGGCCGGATCAATCTCTTGTTTCAATAAAGGATGGAACTGCATGTCGGCCTTGTCTCTTGCCGTAATCTCAATGATGACAGGAGCTTTCGGATAGGGGATAGAGATGCTATTTGTCCAAGATTGTGTCTCGGTCTTCGCTTGCTCCGTACTTCTCCATTCTTCGAATAACGTATTGAATCCTCGTGAGTAGATCAACTCTTTACCGGCTTTATCATATACATTAATATAATACCCTCCATAACCAAACGGATCGATCAAGTTTTTGACCGGCCCCGCCCAGACAGGTTCTTCCCGGAGTTGTTGTATGGCGGCGGCTTGGAAATCCCAATTCCCACTCAATGCGAAATCAATCCGGAGACTTTTCTTCGTGAAGTGTTTTTCAAAATTAGTTTGTGCCAGACAAGTGAAACTGTAAAGAATGGCGAATAATAATAAGGTTATTCTTGCTCTCATAGATCTATAATATTTATCATGTGTCAACTTTATGACGCAAATGTATATTATTTTTTTATAGATTTGCCACGATTAGTGTATTATACTCGTTTATAAATAAATTAGACCTATGTTTAGAGAGATCAGACGAAAAGACCGGATTTTGGATAATGAGTTGGCAATTCGTTTATTGGAGGAGGCGGAATATGGTTTTTTGGCCATGTCGGGGATAAATGGGTATGGGTATGGAATCCCGATCAATTATGTAAAGGAAGGGGATTCTATTTATTTCCATTGCGCTCCGGAAGGGTATAAGCTGGAATGTCTACAAGAAAACCCGAAAGTGAGTTTCACGGTAGTTGGCGCTACACAAATCGTTCCGGGAAAATTCACGACAGGTTACGAGAGCACTATCGCTTTTGGAGAGATGCATTTGGATTTGCCGGAAGAAGAGCGTCGGTATGCCTTGCGGCTACTCGTGAATAAATATTCATCGGCGTTTAAGGAGATCGGCGAAAAGTATATTGAGAAATCTTTTTACCGGACTAATATCTTACGTCTAGATATCTCGCATATCTCGGGAAAGTGTAAACGATTGTCTCAATAGTATAAAAAAGGGGGCCTAGCCCCCTTTCTTGCAATATATCAATGATGGCTTAAATAATTAGAGACTCCTGCGTTTGTCGCTTTCATGGCGTCTTTTCCTTTGGACCAATTTGCCGGGCAAACCTCGCCATATTCTTCGAAGTGCTGTAAGGCGTCGACCATACGGAGAGCCTCGTCTACGTTACGGCCTAATGGTAAATCGTTGATTACATAATGACGGATCAAGCCCTCTTTGTCAATCAGGAACAGACCCCGGTAAGCGACCGGATTTCCTCTGGAGATAAGTTCTCCACTTTCGTTCGTAATATAATCAGCGGCCAATACGCCAAAGTTTTCAGAGATGGTTTTGGAAAAATCGGATACGAGTGGATAAGTCACCCCATGGATACCTCCTTTATTCTTATCTTGGTTTAACCATGCGAAATGAGAAAATTGAGAATCGACGGAGCAACCAACCACCGCTACGTTACGTCTTTCGAATTCCTGTAACTTTTGTTGGAAGGCATGTAATTCTGTCGGGCAAACGAATGTAAAGTCCATCGGATAGAAAAACATGACTACATACTTCTTGCCTACATATTGTTCCAAAGAGAAATCCTCGATGATCTCATTGCCATTCACTACTGCCGGAGCGTGGAATTCCGGTGCCTTTTTACCTATTAATGCTTTCATATTATAATTAATTTGTTTGTTAAGTAACAAGCGTAAGTGAAGGTTTGTTGTTGCTTTTTAGTAAAGAGACTGATTTTCTTGTGAAATAGACCTAAAGTTTATGCTTTAAAATTTCTCTGATTTTCAAAGATTTTATTTCTTTGTAACTTATTGATGTTAATAAAGAAAGTATATGGAGGTTTCCGAGGTAAAACAGCGTTTGCTGACAGATTTTTTTACATATTATCCCATGGGAGGTGCTCTGTATGATAAAAACGGTGCGCTAATTGATATAAATAAGTCCTTAAACGAGAAATTTCCTTTTACGAATGAAGCGGACTTCTTATTAAATAATCTTTTTCGTACAGATTTGTTGACCGATCTTCAAAAACAATATCTGCGTGGGGGAAGCGTGGTTTCCGGTTCTTTGCCTGTACCGTATTCTATCATCCCCTCAATGAATGAGAATAGAGAGATTCTTGGATATACCTTATTATTAACGGGTAATCCGGCGGTCGGGCAGGAGGCAGCCGGTTATGATCGGGAATTGAAGGAATTGACGGACATGTCGCAAAAGATGGCGGAAGCGGTTCCAGATACGATCCTTTTGGTAAACAAGCAACTGGTTGTAGAGAGGATTATCGCTTATGCTGTGGAGACTTGTATAACGCCGGAGTCGATCAATCGGCGTATCGATGATCTTCCGGGTTTCATTTATCCGGATGAGACTAAGCGTCGTGTGGCCGCGATTGTGCAAAGTTGCTTGAATAAGTCGGAGATCATGAATTTAGATTTATCGATTCCGGGACATAACGTTCCGATCGTTTATTTTAAACTACGGTTGGTACCTGTACATGACCGGTATGTGATTATTTATATACGGAATGTATCGGAGCTCGTTGAGCAGGAGAAAGCGAATGAGGCGTTAAGCAGTAAGTTGTCCGAAAGCCGGATGATGATGGAGCTTGCTTTGCAGAATAGCAAGATTACGACTTATTCTTTTAATTTCAGCCGGTTTAAGTCTTGCGATAAAGTACATTGTAACCGTTGTTTCCAGTTTTATGGCACGACCAATAGTTTATTGAAACGTAATCAGTTCATCTGTCAGGCTTTGCCGCAACTTCGTCACCCGGACGATTCTGGCGACTTTTTCTATCTATTCAATACGATCCGTACGAATAAATTGGATGAATATAAAATAGATTTTCGTCTAAAGAACGATGATAACAACTATCGGATCTATGAGGTGATCGGTAAGACGCATGAGAAGGATGAGAATGGTTTCCCGAATTTGATTGTTGGCTGTATGATCGATGATCAAGAACGATTGGAGTTTGAGGAAGACTTGATCCGTGCCAAGGAAAAAGCGGAGGAGGCGGATATGCTTAAGTCAACTTTCTTAGCGAATATGACCCATGAGATCCGTACGCCATTGAACGCTATTGTCGGCTTCTCTGATTTGTTAGGAGTGGAGGAGGATTCGGAATTGCGCCAAAATTATATTAGTTTGATCAAGATGAACAATGATTTACTTTTAAGTATAGTAAATGATGTTTTGGATATTTCCAGAATCGAGTCTGATATGATGACGTTTACTTATATGGATGTTTATTTACCCTCCTTTATGAAAGATATATATAACTCCATACAATTACGTAAGCCGGAAGGGGTGGAAATAACCTTGGATGCATGTTCCGATATCATATTTAATATAGATCGGAATCGATTATGGCAAATTTGCATGAATTTATTGACGAATGCGATTAAGCATACCAAGAAAGGTAGTATCTGGTTTGGATATACGCTTGAGGATGAGGGGAAAATGGTTAAGTTTTATGTCTCGGATACAGGCTGTGGCATTCCCAAGGATGAATTGGATAATATCTTTGCTCGGTTCGTGCAATTAAGCGATTTTGAGCAAGGAGTCGGACTGGGATTAGCAATTTGTAAAGGTCTGGTATTAAAAATGGGGGGTAATATTTCTGTGATGTCCAAAGAAGGATTTGGTTCTACATTTATTTTCACTTTACCTATGAAAAGACCCAATAGTTGGAAAAACTAGTGAACAATACTCTTTGAAATTCGGTTGTCTATATAAGAGATAATTTAGGTTGTAGTCAATTTCCATAATAAGCATTAACTTATATATGCTTTTGGTTTATGTTTTGCCATAAGAAATTCTGGACTTGTGGCCTAATCTTTTTGTATCATACCTGTAATCAAAGATTTTATATGACGAAAATAGAAATAAAGAATTTATCTATTCTTTTCGGCCCGGAGAAAATGCGTGCGAAAAGAATGCTAGTAGCGGGAAAAAGTAAACAAAACATTTTGAAAGAAACGGGTTGCACGGTAGCTGTACGTAATGCGAACCTAAAGATTGAGGAAGGGGAGTTATTTGTGATAATGGGACTTTCCGGAAGTGGAAAATCTACGCTGTTACGTTGTATTAACCGATTGAACGAACCCTCTTTGGGAGAAGTCTTTATCAACGGAAAAAACATAACGACTTCCTCGGATAAAGAATTATTGGATATACGGCGTAAGGAAATGGCTATGGTTTTCCAGCATTTTGGATTGCTGCCCCATCGCACGGTATTGAGTAATATCGCTTTTGGCTTGGAGTTACAAGGGGTTCCTAAAAAAGAAAGAGACCAGAAAGCTGTGGAAAGTGTAGCCCTAGTAGGGTTAAAAGGATACGAGAACCAGAAGGTTAGCGAGTTGTCTGGAGGTATGCAGCAACGTGTCGGATTGGCCCGTGCGATCGCGAATGATCCCGAGGTGCTCTTGATGGATGAGGCTTTTTCTGCCTTAGACCCATTGATCCGTGTACAGATGCAGGATGAGCTATTGAAACTACAAGAGAAGATGCAAAAAACGATCATCTTTATTACGCATGATCTTGACGAGGCGATTAAGTTGGGGGATCGTATCGCCATTATGAAAGACGGGGAGGTCGTGCAAGTAGGTACCCCTGAGGAGATCTTGACAGATCCGGCCAATCATTATGTCTCTAGATTTACGGAAAATGTAGATCGTGGACGTATCGTTACGGCCTCATCGATTATGATAACCCAGCCGGTTGTCGCTCGTATCCGTAAAGATGGCCCGGAGACCGTGTTGAGGAAAATGAAAGAGAAAAACTTATATGTATTGCCGGTCGTGGATGGGAATAGGCAATTTCTGGGCGAGGTTCGTTTGAAAGATGTCTTGGCTCTTCGGAAAGCGGGGAATCATGATCTCTCATCGATTGTGATGAAAGAGGTGCCTTCGGTTCTGGAAAACACGACGGTTGAGGATATGCTTCCTTTGTTACCGGAGATCCGGCAGGCCTTACCGGTCGTTAATGAGGCCAATCAATTGGCTGGCTTGGTTTCTACTTCATCGATTATAATCGAGATGACGGGGAAGGATAAAGAGGAAATAGATCAAATTGTTCAAAACGCAATAGAATTATGATAAATATAGGAAAATATATAGAGATTGCCATTAATTGGCTGACTGAGCATTTCGCTCGTTTTTTTGATGTGATAAATGATGGGGTCGGAGGATTTATCGATACTTTTCAAGATGGGCTGACTTGGATTCCGTTTTATGTGATGATTTTGGGCTTGGCATTGTTGGCTTGGTTCAAGGCAGGAAAAGGAGTCGGCGTGTTCACGGCATTGGGTCTATTGTTAATTTACGGAATGGGTTTCTGGGTGGAAACGATGCAGACTTTGGCCTTGGTACTGTCTTCTACCATTATCGCCTTGATGATCGGAGTTCCGTTAGGAATTTGGACCGCACGTAGTGACCGGGCGGATAAGATCATCCATCCGGTCTTGGATTTGATGCAAACGATGCCCGCTTTCGTCTACTTGATACCAGCCGTTTTGTTTTTTGGTTTAGGTCCGGTACCCGGCGCTTTCGCAACGGTGATTTTTGCCATGCCTCCGGTTGTACGGCTGACCGATCTGGGAATCCGTCAAGTCCCAGCCGATATTGTGGAGGCTACCCGCTCATTTGGTGCTACTTCCACTCAGTTACTTTATAAGGTGCAATTGCCATTGGCTTTGCCAACGATCATGACGGGAGTGAATCAAACGATCATGCTTTCACTTTCTATGGTAGTGATAGCGGCCATGATCTCGGCAGGAGGATTGGGTGAGATTGTCTTGCGAGGAATTACCCAAATGAAAATAGGTTTAGGTTTCGAAGGAGGTATAGCGGTCGTTATCTTGGCTATTATCTTGGACCGTATTACGCAGGGCTGGGCGAAAGGTAAAGTGAATAAACAAAAGAAATAAGAAACATAGAAAAGAAAAAAATAGATATATGAGACGATTTACGATTATTATTGGATGCTGTATGCTTTTGGTGACCTTACAATTTATTTTCAGTTGTGTGGATAGCAAGGATCGAAAGAAAATATCGATAGCGTACGCTAATTGGGCGGAGGGCATCGCTATGACCAACTTAGCCAAAGTGATATTAGAGGATCAAGGATATCGGGTAACATTAAAAAATGCGGATATCGCCCCGATCTTTACTTCTGTCGCTTCGGGAAAAGCGGATGTGTTCATGGATGCATGGTTACCGGTGACCCATGCGGATTATATGGAACAATACGGTGACCGGCTTGAGACACTCGGAACGGTTTATGAGCACGCGAAATTGGGCTTGGTAGTTCCGGAGTACGTTACCATTCGTTCCATCGAGGATTTGAATGCCCATAAAGATCAGTTTAAAGGTGAGATTATAGGGATCGATGCCGGCGCCGGTTTGATGAACTCGGCGGATAAGGCGGTTCAAGATTATTCTTTGGATTTTGATTTGAAATCTTCCAGTGGGGCTACGATGGTTGCTTTCTTGAAGAAATCGATTGATGCGAACGAATGGATCGTGGTTACCGGATGGACCCCTCATTGGATGTTCTCACGTTATCCGTTAAAATTCTTGGAAGACCCGAAAGAGGAATTTGGAGACTCGGAGCATATCGAGGTTATCGCTACGAAAGGATTCTCTGAGAAAGATCCATATGCAGCCTCTTTTTTCAAGAACTTTAAGTTAACCGATGAACAACTGAGCGAATTGATGTATTATATGGAAGACGGGACACGTACGGAATCGCGATCAGCCCGTGTTTGGCTTGAAAAACATCCCGAGATAATCAAATTATTCTTACCTTCGCAGGAGAATCAATTGAATGGGAGCCATGAGACAAATTAAGGGAGTCATATGTATTTTAATAAGTATCGTTATGTGTTGGTCTGCTTCAGCCGCAAACAATAAACGTTATGTGAATATCGTATTTATCGGGAATAGTATCACGTTTGGCGCCGGGTTACCGAAGCCTGTCCATGATGCGCCTCCTGTAAAGGCTGCGTTGTTTTTAAGCAAGTGCCCGGAAGTGGCTTCAGTCAAGTATTCCAATAGAGGACAGAGCGGATGCACTACCGTTGATTATTTGCCGGATACGAATACGCTTTTCCCGTGGGCCGTACGTGCTGCCGATAAATTTAAGGATGAGACTTGGGCGGATTTGGTATTCTCTATTATGCTGGGGACGAACGATAGCGCGATAGAAGGCACGAACGGTTGCCCGGTAGCGCCCGAGCGGTATTATGAGAATATGAAGACAATTATCAATCGCTTATTAGCTTTATACCCGAATTGCCGTATTGTGGTACATCGTCCTTTATGGTATAGCCCGAATACGTATAATGGGGCTAAATATTTGGAAGAAGGCTTACGGAGGCTCCAAGATTATTATCCGCAAATACAACGATTAGTCGATTATTATGCGTCTCATTTTCCCGGACAAGTCTTTCTGGGAGATACGAAGGGGTTTGATTACTTTAAGGAAAACCATTTGACAGATTTCCAAGCGGAGAAGGGTAACGCCGGAGTGTTCTATCTTCATCCGAATGAGAAAGGAGCGGTCCGGTTAGGCGAATTGTGGAGTGAGGCGATTCGTCAGGCTTTAGGGCTTTGACCTCTATAAAAAAGCCATGCCATCCCAAGAAGACGACATGGCTTTTTAGGCCCATTTATAGGCATGACAAGCAGGTATTCGTTTATCTTTTTCCTAATTGATGATCCATTAATACGGCATGATGTTCTCCGTATAATTTAAGTTTCTCGACAATATTTTTCGCTGTAGCCTCTTCCTCTACCTGTTCCCGGACGAAGCCCCATAGGAAATCTTGTGTCGCCTTGTCTTTCTCTTCGGAAGCGATATCGACAATCTTGTCGATTGATCCGGATACATGCACCTCATGCTCGTAGATATGCTGGAAAATCTCCAACGGCTCTCCCCATGCTGTGGGAACGGAATTAATTACTCCGATCGTCACTTGTCCGCCACGCTTGATTGAGTAATCGATCATTTTATAGGCGTGCTCAAGTTCTTCTTGCGATTGTTTTAACGTCCAATGCGCGAAACCATCCAGTCCTATCTGAGTGAAATGTACCGACATGGATAAATATAGGTTGGATGACCACATCTCCATGTTGATTTGCTCGTTGAGAGCATCTGATAATTTTCTGCTTAAAATCATAATGGCTTATTCTATTTTATGTTGTTTATAAATAGAACAAGCCATTATCGGTTTTGTTGAGTTTTTACGAAGGAAAGTGCATCGAGATTATTTGATCTCGATTACTTTCTCGGCCATTTTAGCCTCTTCCTCAGTTCTTTTCGGTATGCTGATACTCAAGACGCCGTTCTCAACCTTCGCCTCAATCTTGTCTTTCTCTACATTGTCAGGCAAAACCATGGTTTGTTGGAACTTGCTATAAGAGAATTCGCGTCTCAGATAGCGTCCGTCTTTCTTATCCTCATTCTTTTCTTCTTTTTTCTCCATAGATACGACCAAGTTGTTGTTCTCATCGATCTTGATGTTGAAATCGTTCTTCGTCATACCGGGAGCGGCTACCTCAACTCGATAATCCTTATCGGATTCTATCACGTTGATGGCTGGAGCTGTAGAGTTTGCTTTTATCATCCAGTCGTTGTCAAATAAATCATTGAATACATACGGTAACCAATTTTGACTTCTTCTCATCGGTGTCATAATACAGTCCTCCAATTATTAGTTAAACATTCTATTTACTATTCTTATTTCTGAACTCGTCCTTTTTAATCTCGAATTCGCTATAGATACTTCAAATGGTATGCCAATCTGATAATGTGTGTGTTAACTCGGATGAAAGAGATTGAATAAGGTTTAACTCACGCATGGGGAACTTATGATTCGGGGGATGCGGGTGCAGGGAATAATATCTTTTAGAAACTGGAATAAGATACAATGAAACGGAAATCTGTAATATTGGCATAATATACGTTATTTTGGCACGATAGAATGACGGGTTGGATAATAACTTTTATCTTTAGACGTTCTATTCATGAATCATATGGGATCATGTTATCTAAAACAGTAAAGCTATTATGTCTAGAAGTAAGGAATTGATTTTATTGGCCCAGCGTATCCGGGCCTTGTCCCAGATGGGGTTGGTTTATTCATTAAGCGAGTACGATACGGAACGTTATGAGGAGTTAAGTCGTTTAAGCGATGAAATAACGGCGCTGGCTACCGGACTGAAGCCTGACGATGTAGCGAGTGGTTACCGCCCGGCCCAAGAGTATGTAACCCCGAAAGTCGATATCCGTGCGGTTGTCTTTAACGAGAAAGACGAGATTTTGCTGGTCCGTGAGAAAATGGACGGATGTTGGTCGTTGCCCGGCGGATGGAGCGATGTGGGGTATTCTCCGAAAGAGGTAGCGGCGAAAGAGGTGAAAGAGGAGACGGGCTTGGATGTGCTTCCGGTCCGCTTGCTGGCCGTGATGGATATGAGCAAGCATCCGCATCCCGCTATACCTTATTATGTATATAAGTTTTTTATCCTTTGCGAGTTAAAGGGCGGGTCGTTTACCGAGACCTTCGATATCTTGGGGAAAGGTTTCTTTCGATTGGAGGAGTTGCCCCCGTTGTCCTTGGAGCGTGTGCTGCCGGAGCAGATCCAACGGATGTATGCCTATTATAAGCATCCGGGCAAAGATGTTTATCTGGATTAAGGATACTTTTGTACCTTCGCGACTTCATTTTAAAAACAATGTTATGAAAAGATATTGTCAGACCTTGGATCTGAAAGAGGATGAGCAGTTGATAAAAGAGTATTGCTATTGGCATTCGCCGGAACATATTTGGCCGGAGATACCGGAAGGAATCCGTGCGGTAGGGATCTTGAATATGGAGATTTACCGTTTGGGAACCCGGTTGTTCATGATCGTGGAGACGCCGGATGATTTTGATTGGGATGCGGCGTTCGCCCGTTTGGCGACGATGGATAAGCAAGCGGAATGGGAGGACTTCGTGGCGAAGTATCAGAAAGCCGCTCAGGGAAGCTCCTCGTCGGAGAAATGGCAGTTAATGGAATGTATGTTTAAATTGCCGGGCGCGAGTAAATAGACGGAAGGATGGAAAAACAAAAGAAACAGTCGCTGGTGGCCGCCCCGGGAGGGAAATCTTATTTGGTCCCGTTTATCTTGATCACGAGTTTGTTCTTGCTTTGGGGATTTGCCCACGGACTCTTGGATGTGTTGAACAAGCATTTTCAAGGAGTCTTCACGATGACCAAGGCAGAGAGCGGTTTGGTGCAATTCTCTACGTATATCGCTTATTTCTTGATGGCGTTGCCGGCGGGAGCGTTCATGAAACGTTACGGATATAGGAAAGGGATTATCATGGGTTTGCTATTGTTCGCTATCGGAGCTTTCGGGTTTATCCCGGCGGCTTTTTTGCATTCGGCTACGCCTTTCCTGATCGCCTTGTTTGTGATCGCTTGCGGGCTTTGTATCTTGGAGACGGCGGCGAATCCTTATTCTACGATATTGGGGCCGTCCGCTTCCGCCGCCCAACGGCTGAACTTATCCCAGTCTTTTAATGGATTAGGTTGGATATTGGGGCCTTTGGTAGGTGGTTTGTTGATATTCGGGGCACCGGAGGGAGATTCGATGGCGTTGACTAAACCTTATATCTTGGTAGGTGGTATCGTCTTGTTCGTAGCGTTGCTCTTCTTTTTCACGAAGTTGCCGGAAATTAAGCCGGAAGAAGAGGAGGAGGAGGTGACCGCTATTGTCGAGGAGAAACCCGCTGCCTCCATATGGAAACGTAGGCAGTTTGTACGTTCCGTGGTCGCCCAATTCTGTTATTGTGCCGCGCAGACGGGAATCTTCGGGTTCTTTATTAATTACGTGACGGAGATGGACCCGGGTATCAGTAATTTGCGAGCGTCTCGTATTTTGGCATTCGGTGGAATGGCTTTGTTTATGATCGGGCGTTTGAGCGGTAGTTTTACGATGAAGTGGTTGGCTCCGGGCCGCTTGCTGACTTGGTATTCTTTGTTGAGTGCCGTTTGTATGGCTTTGGTGGTGGCTTCCGTAGGTACGCTTTCACTATACGCTCTTTATTTATCCTTTTTCTTCATGTCCATCATGTTCCCTACGATTTTCGCGTTGGGGCTGGAAGGTATGGGCGTTTATACCAAGAAAGCCTCTTCTTATATCGTGATGGGAGTTGCCGGCGGCGCTTTCAGTCCGATGCTGATGGGATATATTGGCGAGGAGAATATGGCGCTGGGCTTCATCGTCCCGTTGATCGCTTTCTTGTATATCTTGTATTTCGCTATCAAATGCAAGCGGTAAATTTGGAATGCTGTTTTTTACTTATGGAATCCGGATAATAAACCAGTATGGCTTGTGGATGAAGGCTTGGGTTTCATGGGATAAATGTTACGCTCAAGCAATATCTGCTTATCTATATCGTTTTCATTTTAAATAAAATAAAAGAGAGTGGATGTGAATAAAGGTTTGTTTTTGTGTGGGCTATTTATAGCTCTATTTCTGGCTGGTTGTGGGGATGATGAGGTTAAAATCGCTAATCAGATGACTTTATACTCAAGGCCGGATACGATTCATCTGGGGGGTGACTTAGGGATGGATTCCATATTGGTGAAGGGCTTGGCGTGCAAAAGGATAAGAAGCAAGTGCTGGCGTGTACTTATTTAATATATGTAGAGAAGATTTCGGATGGAGAGAAGATTGATCGCTGGCTTCCTGTGCGGCCGGAGGAGTTGCAATGGCGTTATCTCCGAATAGAAGACTTTGATCAATTAAAAAATATAAAATGATATGAGACATTTAATAGTTGTATGTCTAGCTTTTATGATGGGCCTTAATGTGGCTTGCTCACGGGTGGTGGCTCTCGGTAAGGATGATTTGCATTCTGAACCGACGATAGAGATCGTAAGTGGTGATACCTTGGATATTGTAGGATTCACTCTTGCGCATGAGCTGGCTACTAGTGAAGGACGTTTGCCTTATAACGTAGGGGATGAGTTTGGTTATACGGGTTCTTACACCTATAAGTCCTATGTGGTAAGGACGGAATATACGTATCAGGATGATGGAAATAGTATTTGGGTTTGGGAGGATACATTGAGCTCAATAATAGGTTTTTATCCTTATCTTAGATCTGAGGTATATGATCTTGCGGATATTCAGTTCCATGTCCGGTCGTGCGCTCAAAGTGGATCGGTCTCTGTCGGAGAAAGGACGGATATTTATGATACGGCTCTACTCCATATCATTCGTTCTGTAAATGGAGAGGATATGGATGTATAATTCCTTGTAAACCATCGGAATTGAGGTATCGATGTGTTGTATATCATTTAGAAGAGTGAACGGAATGTTTTTAGCCAAGCTCCGGCAGTAGATAATACCCGGAGCTTGACAATACATTATCACTGCAACATCTGCATCAACTTATCCAACTTCGGAGCCATGATGATCTCCGTACGGCGGTTCTTGCTACGTCCATCGGCGGTCTCGTTTTCAGCGACCGGCATAAACTCCCCACGACCACAAGGTTGTATCTGTAGCGGATTCACCCCGTAATCTTTGGTAAGGATACGCACTACGGAGGTCGCACGGATCACGCTTAGATCCCAATTATCCTTGAATTGGGCGGTATTGATCGGCTTGCTGTCCGTATGGCCCTCTATATAAACGTCTATATCGTTTTGTTTATTCAACACCTCGGCCAACTTAGCCAACGCTTCCTTGCCTCGTTTATCGACCTTTGCGCTACCCGATTGGAACAGAAGCTTATCCGACATGGCTACATATACTTTACCATTCTTTTCGGTTACGGTCAGCTCATCACTGTTGAAACCCAGCAAAGCGTCTTTCACGCTACTCAACAAATTCTGTACCTTTGCGTTCTGTGCGTTCATCATATCCTGTAGCTCGCTGATGGTACGCTCACGCTCGTCCAGCTCACTCATCTTTTGCTGTAACAAGGCATTCAGCTTGTCCTGCTCACCCATATTGGTATTCAACATGGCCTGGTAATTACGGATATCACGCCCCATTGTGGTCGTATCCCTTATCAAGGCGGCGATCCGGTTGTTGAGTGCGTCGTTATCGTCCTTGCATTTAATCAATTCCTCCTTCAAGGCGTCGCCACGTCCGATCGCCTCCAACCGGCCGTTCTCGGCAAGGAGGTATTTCTTTTTACTCACGCACGAAGAACATAAAAGGAGTGCGGAGACCGAGATAAATAACAATCTTTTCATTTTACGCATAAAATTTCGTGCAATGTAATATTTATTACAATTTCCTACACGCAAGTTTAGGATATTTGTGTCTCATAAACCAATATTAAAGAATCATTTTTCCCTCTTTATTCGTGAAAAAGGTAAAAAGCGTACATTTGTGCCCAAACAAATAACTCCGGTGTATGGGCAAAGTTTTAATTATTGACGACGAGAAGCAGATTTTAGGTTTACTTTCACGCATTATCGGTTTGGAGGGATACGAGGTTTTACAGGCTGCTACTTGTAAGGCGGGGCTGAGGCAGATGGAGCAACATTCGCCGGAGGTGGTATTGTGCGATGTGTTCTTGCCGGATGGTAATGGCGTGGATTTGGTGTCGGATTTAAAGAAACTTCGCCCTCTATCCGAGATCATCCTACTTACCGCGCATGGTAATATTCCGGATGGCGTACAGGCAATCAAGAATGGAGCCTTCGATTATATCACGAAAGGGGATGATAATAATAAGATCATTCCTCTGGTAGCCAAAGCGATGGAGAAAGCTTCTGCCGCTTATCAACAGCAAAAGAAGGAAGCTACGTCCGTCGGGAGGCAATATTCGTTTGATACGATTGTCGGTAAATCACCCGCTATCCAAGCGGCGATAGCGTTGGCTCAGAAAGTCTCGGCTACGGAGGTTCCAGTTCTGTTGACTGGTGAGACCGGTACGGGAAAAGAGGTCTTTGCTCAATCCATCCATCAACATAGTACCCGGAAAGGGAAGTCTTTTGTCGCTATCAATTGTTCCTCTTTTAGTCGGGATTTATTGGAAAGCGAGATGTTCGGTCATAAAGCGGGGGCTTTTACCGGTGCTTTGAAAGAGACAAAAGGCTTGTTTGAGGAAGCTTCCGGAGGTACGATCTTCTTGGATGAGATCGGGGAAATGGCTTTCGACTTGCAAGCGAAATTGCTCCGTATCCTTGAGACCGGGGAGTTTATCAAGATCGGCGATACGAAACCAACGAAAGTGGATGTACGAATTATTGCCGCTACCAACCGTGATTTAGAGAAAGAGATCGAGCAAGGGCATTTCCGGGAAGATCTATTTTATCGGCTTTCCGTTTTCCAGATCCATCTTCCTGCGCTTCGTGAACGGGTCGAGGATATCCCTCTCCATATAAAAGCCTTTGTTTCCGCTTTTTCCTCCAAGATGGGAAAGAATATCCGAACAATTTCGCCCGAATATATAGATGCCCTGAAAAAACGAGCTTGGAAAGGTAACGTACGTGAGTTGCGTAATGCAATTGAGCGTAGCCTGATTATTGCCGATGGAGATACCTTAACCTTGGATGCTCTCCCTTTGAATATGCAAACCTCCTCTGCGGCGAGTACGGAATCTTATAGCGGTTTTGACCTGAGTGGCGTAGAGAAAATGCATATCCAAAAAGTGCTCAAATACACAAAAGGCAATAAAACCGAAACTTCCCGCCTTCTAGGTATAGGCCTCACTACTCTTTATCGGAAGATTGAGGAGTATGGGCTTTAATCTCATATTCTGCATTATATGTATACCCGAAAGCATCTTGAAGATATGCAAGGAGAAACGGACATTGCTAAATAGTTTATCTTTGTTGAACGTAAACTTAATAATAATTGCTTAAAATACATCACCTATGAGTCTGAAGATTAAAACAAAACTAAGATACGGAATCGGGCTGCTGTTTGCCATGATCGTTTTGCTGGGAGGTCTATCGGTAAAGAACATCTCCGATATGTCTGCCGACACAAGGAACATATTGGCCGATAATTATAATTCTTTACTCTATTCACGCCGAATGCTGGATGCGCTGGAACGAATCGATAGCGATCCTTCGGCTCAAGCCGATTTCGAGAAAAACCTAGGGCTACAGAAAAAGAATATCACGGAGGTCGATGAGAACGTGGCCACCTCGCATCTAGTCGCTCAATACGAGCAATTGGCGAAAGAGCGTAATGAGGAGAATATCCGTCGTGTACGTCTCGCCTTAAATCAAGTCATGAGTTTGAATATGGCTTCTATCTACAGGAAAAGCCAAGTGGCGGAGTCTACGTCTCAAAAGGCTTTATTTTGGATTTGGGGGATTGGCCTCTCTTGTATGGTGGTCGCTTTCGCTTTTTTAATACGTTTCCCCCGTTCGATAAATACCCCTATCCGTATGTTGATGGACGGTATCATGGAGATCGCTAACCATAATTACGAGAAACGATTGGATCTCGCTAAATATGATGAATTCGAGGGGGTAGCGAAATCCTTTAACCGGATGGCGGAACGGCTTACGGAATACCGGAAAAGTACGTTGGCGGATATTATCCAAGGAAAGAAATATATAGAGGCTATCGTGAATAGTATCACGGAGCCAATCATAGGCTTGGATCGGGATCGTAAGATTCTTTTCGCCAATAACGAGGCTTTGACGATCTTGAATCTCAAGCGGGAAAACGTGATCGGAAAGTCTGCCTCGGAATTATCCTTACGGAACGATTTGCTTCGCAGGTTAGTTCGGGAACTGATCCAGCCGAGCGAGAAAAAAGAGCCGCTTAAAATTTACGCGGATAATAAGGAAAGTTATTTTCAAGTGCAATATATACCGATCCGTGTGTCGGAGAATGGCGAGGCGGAGGAGTATGTGGGCGACGTGATCTTATTGAAGAACATCACGGAGTTTAAGGAGTTGGATTCCGCTAAGACCACTTTTATCTCGACGATCTCCCATGAATTGAAAACTCCGATATCGGCGATCATGATGAGCCTGAAATTGTTGGAGGATGCCCGTGTGGGAGCCATGAACGACGAGCAAAAAGCACTGGCGGAAAGTATCAAGGATAGTAGTAATCGATTACTGGAAATAACCAGTGAGCTATTGAAAATGACGCAGGTGGAGACCGGCAAGCTACAATTGAATCCGAAAATCACCAAACCGATCGAATTGATCGAGTATGCGATAAAGGCGAACCAAGTGCAAGCTGATCGCTTCAATTGCCATATAGAGGTGGAATACCCGGAGAAGATTTCCAAGCTTTTCGTGGATAGCGAGAAAATCGCGTGGGTCTTGACGAATCTATTGTCGAACGCAATTCATTATACCCCGGAGAATGGCCGTATCATAATCGGTGCCCGCCAGCAAGATCATAGCGTGGAGATCTATGTGCAAGATTTCGGTAAGGGCATTGATCCCCGATATCATCAAAGTATATTCGATCGCTATTTCCGTGTGCCGGGAACGAAGGTACAAGGGAGTGGTCTAGGGCTGGCTATCAGTAAAGACTTCGTGGAAGCTCATGGAGGAACGCTTTCTGTTGATAGCGCGGTTGGAAAAGGAAGTACTTTTGTTATAAAATTCAATGTATAAGAGGGTGAAAAAGAGGGTGCTAATTACCCTCTTTTATAATATCGCTTCCTCCGGAAGTGGATGTATCCGATCTTGCCGAACCTTTGTAATGTACATCACTGCCTCCGCTTGCCGAAGCCTTGATATAATCGGTTACGTGTGTATAAATATCGGAGCCACCACTGGCGGAACATTCCAACTGGTTTAAGATAAGATCATAAGCCTTGATATCCGAGCCACCTGAGGCGGAATATTCGCCGTTCTCCGCTTTTCCCGTTAGCTTGAGATCGCTACCTCCGCTGGCACGGCCTCGTATTATTCGGGTAGTAAGATCGTTGATGATAATATCGCTACCGCTGGTCGCTTCAATTATGCAATTAGATACGTTGACCGGTTTCTCCATTTTCACGTCGCTACCCCTTGTCGCTATAATTTCCAGATCACCTCCGGATAAAGCGCTTCTTAGGACAAAATCCATACAACCGGACATCTGGATTTTTTCCAGCTTCTTGGAAGTGCCCTCTATTTTAAATCGGGTAGGGCTTAATTGTGTACCATTCTCTGTGGAGATTGAAAGTTCCTCGTTTTTTACTTGAACGTTTATATAAGGATATAAATTCTCGTCGATCGTGATTCGTAAGGACGCTGATTCTCCTTGCGTATACCCGAAAACGTACGACGGATTTCCCCCACGGCTGAATAGGCTGAACCAACTGTCGCTATACCCCATGGCGGTTGAGCCGACTTTTATCGCTGAATAGTCTCTGACGGAGATTTCTTTCGTGATAATATCCCCATTCCCTTTTACTTTCTTCGCCTCGATAGGCATCACGCAAAAAGCGATCAACGCAAATAAGGCCATCATTCTTGTTCTCATATGAAGTGTAATTAATTTATACTCTTTTCTTATAAGACGAATGGATTTGAAAAAACGTTACATCTAAAATGAAAAAAAAGAAGCTATCATTGACTTTTTTTGTGATAGCTTCTTTTTCTTACCCTAATAACAGGGAGGTAGATTAATTACTTTTAGGTTTTTCAACCATATGTTCTACTCTGTCTTTGACGTATTCGACTTGATTTTTACCCGTGTCTACCACGTCCTTTACTTTTTTCTTCGCCTTATCTGTAAGACCGTGGAGTTCGTTCTCCAGACATTCGAACTGTCCTTGATCTTCCATCCTGCGAAGTACGTAACCAACAACTACACCTACGGCTAAACCGAATAATACATTTTTCATAACTACTACTTTTTATGAGTTAAAACATTATTTTTTGTAGTTATGAAACAGCAAGTCAACCCATAAGGTTGGTGTTTATTTGTTATTTTTCAGTAAATCCCTAATCTCGGTAAGTAATTGGATATCCGCAGGGGGAGCGGCCGGAGCTTTCGGGGCCTCTTCCTTCTTCTTGCTTAAAGCATTAACACCTTTGACAAGTAAAAAGACGGCGAAAGCTATGATTATGAAATCCAGTGTCACTTGTATGAAATTTCCGTAGTTAATGGAGACCGCCGGAGAGATCACCTTGTCTCCCTCCATTACGGCGTGCTTCAAGGTGATTTTTAAATCCGTGAAATTGACGCCACCTACAAGTAAACCTACCGCCGGCATGATCAGATCCGCTACGATAGAAGATACGATCTTTCCAAAGGCACCACCGATAATGATACCTACCGCCATGTCCACTACGTTACCTCGCATGGCGAACTGCTTAAACTCTTGTAATATTTTTTTCATAAAACAACGCTTTTTATATTATAACAACAAAATTAGCCATAAGTTGAATATTTTCAATGCTTATAGCGAAATTTGAAGAAATTATTTTTGATTTTTATGTTTTTGTTTGACCCATTTGAGCATTGATGTATTATATCCTCTTTCTTTGGCCTTAGTCAATAAAAAGAGAATAGCCTCTTCTGGGAGTGTAGGCGTACGGCTAAGTAGCCATAAATAGTCTGAGGTATTACTGCCTACGAGAGCGTATGAGTAATTATCCTCGTCAATTTCCATAATGTTGTACTCGGCGTAGAACCGCATAAAGAAACACACTTTTAATTTACTAGGACACGTAGGATCCGTTACTTTGGCTATACCTCTCGCTCGTTTGAAGGAACCGGAAAAATTATCCCAATATCCGCTGTTAACAACTTCTATATCTCCATTCGGGAGAAATGAGTATTCCACGGTAGCCCCTACGAGATTATGCTCAAAGCGATGATCAAAGCGTGCTATTTCAAACCATTTCCCCATATAGCGGTGTAAATCCAAAGTCTGAACGGTTTCTTTGTTTATAATACGTTGAGTGCAAGATAAATTACACTGCATTATAAGACAGATGAGGCCTATTAGTTTAAATCGCATAGGTTTTTATTTTTATCCCATAATAAACATAGAGAGGCTCTAAAAAGTTTGAAAACGTTCATATTTTTTAGTTTTTATTTTTTCGACAACCTATGCTTTAACTTTTAATTTGAAATTTCGACCCTGTATGAAGTGAGAAATTCGTAGTTGTGGCATTTCCGGACGATAGATTTTGATCCACGTTTTTATATGTTTTTTTTGTATTGAAATAAAAAGTCATAACTATGAAATAAATGACTCTTTACAGTGAAAAAAATATATGAGGATGTTTTAATTGTAAATGCCAGGGCGACCGCACCAAAATTCCTTTAAAAAGTTTATCATTGCAAAATGAATACCTCTAATTATTTTTCAGAAGTGACAGATCCTCGTGTAACAGGTCGCTGTCAACATTTGTTGTCAGATATATTAATGATAGGTTAGTGTACTTATCTGACAGGCGGAACAGATTATGAAGATATGCGTCTGTTTGCTTTAGAGCGTGGAGAAATGTTGAATGATTTGCTTTCTCTACCAAACGGTGTACCATCAGAAGATACGTTTGAGCGTGTATTCCAGCGTATTGAACCATCAGAATTGGAATATTGTCTTCGCAGTTATGGTAAATCAATCCTGTCTGATTTATCAGAAAAGCAGATTGTTATAGATGGAAAGAAACAAGGTGGGACATCTCCGACTTCCACAGGAAATAAAGGTCTGTATATCCTGAATGCTTGGGTAAGCGAGAATAGGTTCTGTATCTCTCAAGGAAAGGTAGAAGACAAGTCTAATGAGATAACAGCCATCCCTGCTGTCTTGTCGGAGATTGACATTGAAGAGGCGATTGTCTCCATAGATGCCATGGGGACACAGCGAGAGATCGTTGACTTAATACTTGATAAGAAAGGCCATTATCTGTTGTCGGTAAAGGGCAATCAGAAATCTCTGTATGAAGATATTGAATGTGCATTTAAAGTAAACGGCGGCCTTGATAAAGATACGAGCGTAGATAAAGATCATGGAAGGATAGAGGTCAGGAAGTGCAGCATTCTTCCTGCAAGGGAATATCTGCTTGCGGAAACTATTCGATCTTGGAGGGGACTGGGCACGATTATAAAAATAGAGTCAAGTCGGGAAATAAACGGGAAGACAACCTATGAAACCAGATATTATATCAGTGATGAGATCGGATTAAGCGCGTCTTACTTTCAAAAGCTGATAAGGGGACACTGGAGCATTGAAAACCAACTTCATTGGCACCTGGATGTTACTTTTAAAGAGGATAATTGCAGGGCAAGGAAAGGATACTCCTCGCAAAACTTGTCAGTGCTTAGAAAAGTAGCTTTACATATCGTATCAGAACAAAAAGACAAACTGAGTCTAAAAAGAAGACTTTACAAAGCAGCCTTGGATATTAACTATTTAAGAAAATTATTGGGATACTAATCTGATTTTCTAAATCATAAAAGAGGGGCCTCTTTATGGAAAGAGACCTCTTATAAGATCTCACGAATCATAGTCAAGAGACTTTGGTTTGCAAAATCTTCAC